>Ga0164318_10000591_pt1 | contig 28692 bp, 21 predicted proteins | sample GuaBasSedimGuay9_FD_113734 | JGI IMG/M metagenome (GOLD analysis project Ga0164318, IMG submission 113734) | Subseafloor sediment microbial communities from Guaymas Basin, Gulf of California, Mexico - Guay9, Core 4571-4, 0-3 cm | ecosystem: Environmental > Aquatic > Marine > Hydrothermal vents...
AGGTAACACCGCCGGCTCGGTTGTGATATTCACAGAACTTCCTTATATATATAAAAGTAATGGATGATATTAGCTTCATCCATAGATATGGGTACCGTCAGGAAAGGATGTGTTCGTATGAGAATGTTTAGAACTGTTTTTATCCTTTTACTGGTGTTTGCAGCAACACCGGTCCTTGCAAACTCACTGCTATCTTCTGTTGCCATTTCAGAAGGCGCTGATGCCAGACCGGAGTTGGAACAGGAAGAACACAATCTGGGCAATCTCTGGAGTGCTTTTGCAAATAACGGCACGTTCGGAGATGCTCAGGGAAACATGTCTTCAATGGAATGGCCTGGAGGATCAGGCAGCAGTTACCTCTGGTCAGGTAATCTGTGGAGCTGCTGCTACGGTGAAGTCACAGGCAGCTGGCCGGACAGTACGGCCAAATGGGCAAGCTGCTCCGACTACGGCAGCTGGGAATTATGGCCCAGCGAGGGTTATCCGATGCAGAAACTGGTTCCGGGACCTGTTGCAGATGAACAGACCCAGTACGGCTACGACGACTGGTATCTTAATCAGAATGATGACCCTTATGGAATCGGGGTCTGGGAGGAAAACTACAGCTGGACAGCTGCAGGGTACAACAACTTCATTGTAAACAGGCTTGTCATTACCCATCACAGCGAGTTCGGAAGCGGGGCGCCCCTTGATGGCTTTGTAGCCGGAATCAGAGGTGACTGCGATGTTGCTACCGCAGATTCTACAGAAGCAGGTCTCGATGACATGGTTTACTACGACGGTCATGCCATCTGGGCTAATGGGAACAATTCCTTCGAGTACATCTTTGATGGAGGAGTGACTGCAAGTACTCAGGATGTTTACATCTACCAGCAGAATCCAGACAACCCGCTGTCTCCCTCCGATCCGCAGAACATCTACTACTACTACAACTACCCGGGATCTGACGGAATTCCAGATAACGATGTGGATCAGAACGGTGTAAGCGACCACTTTACCATTCTCGCAAAAGTTGCAGGCGGCGACACCACTTACATAACAGATCCCACTTCAGGCATTGAACTTTTCTCCGCCGGCATGCCGTACTTCCACTACACCCATACAGCTGGAGATACCACGTATCTGGTGGTTCCAAGAAACCTCTCTTACATGTGGGATTCCGACAACCTCGCCTCTACGGAAGATGATTCCGGCGAGCCCGATCTGGGGACTCCCTGCAACGGTTTCATCGGGTGGAGACTTCTTGACTTCTACATTGTAAAAGCAGACCAGACAATACAGAGGCCGTCAGATGTATGGGGAGTTCCAGTTCCCCTCAGCCACACCTGGTGGAACTGGGAGGACGATCCCGGCCTCGATACTGAGAAGTACAATTACATGTGGGGCAACAACCCCGACAGCAGCGGCCTTGCCAGCGGTCCATTGTATCTCAGTAACTGGGTTGGAAACCCGAACACTCCTGAAGCAATAACTGTTGCCAACCCAGGTCCATTTCCTATTGTACAGGATTCTCCTGTTAATCTTGGGGCTCCTGTATTTGATTATCGCTTCCTGGTCTCCATGGCCCCTGTGGAGCTTGAAGAAGGTGATTCCCTTTTCATCACAGGCGGATGGGTCGTGGGACTTGGGCTGGACGGCTTGAGAAGAAACGCTGACCTCATGCTTGATGCGTACTACAGAGATACTATCTGGGGTCAGGGACTGGGTATACAGAGCGATGTTGCAGATGTAGATGTATCGCTGAACATTTCTCCAAATCCATGCCCAGGAAACATGCTCTCTATATCATTCAGTCTTGATGAACCGTGCTCCACTTCCCTGTCGGTGTTCGATCTCAGTGGTCGTCTGGTTCAGAACACAGACCTGGGTGAACTTGGGTCAGGAACCAACAGTGCTGGTATAGACGGCTCGTCGTTGAGCAATGGCATGTACTTCGCAGTTCTTGAAACCGGACAGGGTGTGTTCAGAGGAAGATTTGTAATGCTCAGGTAAAACTGTTACACAACACAAAGAAGGGGCAGGAAAACCTGCCCCTTCTTCTTTGTATCAGCTCTGTTTACTGTATGGGAGTTCCAAGAATTGTGAACTCGCTTCTTCTGTTGAGAGCCTTGTTCTCCGGTGTAGTATTGGGAGCGGCAGGTCTGTCTTCACCGTAACCCACGGTGGAAAGTGACGCTTCGCTTACACCCTTCGAGATAAGATAGTCTCTAACGGCGCTGGCTCTGTTCTCAGCAAGTGCCTGGTTGTACTCTTCAGGTCCGTCTGAATCAGTGTTTCCTGTTATCATTACAGCGGTTGCAGGGTTGCTGATAAGCATCTCCGCCACTCTGTCAAGAATAACAGCGGCATCTGGACGGATATTGTATCTGTCAACGTCGAAGTAAACATTCTCGAAGTTCAGCTCTTTGTTGAGCTGGAAGTCCTGAACAACGGACTCGCCGGAAATAACATCAACTGTTCTTGACTGGTTTGTGTAACCTGCGGCAGAAGCAGTAAGAGTTCTTGTTCCGGCAGCACAGTCAAGCGAGTACTCACCGTTGACATCAGAGCTGGTCTGCGTGCTTGCAGTAGCAGCAACGACAGCCACGATTGCCTCACCGGTTCCTGCGTCTGTAACGGTTCCTGTTACAGTACCCTCAACCGACTGAAGAACAAAGTCCTTTGTTACGTTCTGACCGGAGGGAACTTCAACTGTTTCGCTGACTGAGATGTAACCGTCGGCCTCAACCAGGAATGTGTACATGCCCTCGTCAAGCTGAACAGTGTACATACCGGATGCAGCGTCTGTGCCTGCACCCTGAACATCGGAGCCGGGGAAGCTGACTGTTGCAGCCAGTGTTTCGCCGGTAACTGCATCTTTAACAGTTCCGGAGAAAACGGAAGGATGTGCAGATGTATCCACTGTGTACATCAGATTTATTCCAAGACCGTACTTGGGAGCGTAGCCGTTGGGGAAGGGAGCGTATCTGGCTCTCTCTTCGTCTGTCTGAGTTACACCCTGCTGGAAGTATCTGTGACCAAGATCGTTGTACTCCGGGTCGAAAGAAGAAATGCAGTATGAACCTGTGATGTCCATGGCAAAACCGGAATCAAATGTGAATCTGGCACCTGGAGCAATCTGAATACAGTCATCAAACCGCTCGCCGTCACCCTCCTCAAAATCTCTGTTGAGGAAATGACGCCATTCTACTTCGGCAAACAGTGTTGTCTTGTTCATTGGGTACTCTATACCGAGAGCGGCACGGACAACAGGATCTTCAACATCCATATCCACGTCTTCAGTGGCTATAACATTGTGAGAAGCATCAAACCTTCTGTCGGTGAAGGTAAAGTTCTGCTTGAAGTAGTGGTAGCCAGCATTAACATGAAGAGCAACAGCACCAAAGTCTTTTGTAGCGAGAATATCGCCACCAAAGCTCATGCTGCCTGCATTCATCATAGGTCTTCTGAGCTGGAACATCGGCTCATCTGTGTTCCAGAGACCATCCCATTCATCTCCGTTGTAAACGAAGTTGTTGTCGCCGCCGTTGTATATGGAAAATTCCGCCCACGGCATCACACTGAACCAGAAACTCTCCGCATTGGGATTTAGCGCAAGCTTGAGAAAAAGACCAGCCTCGCTGAAACCGTCATCCCCGTTCCAGTCGCCAGTGTTATCAAGCCTGTTTCCCACATCTTCCCTCTTCACCTGATTGAGAAGATAGGAAACTCTTGTTCCGAGTTCGAATGAATTACTTACACCGTAACCAAGGGCAATGTATCCGGTTCCACTGTATTCAGTGTCTGTAATTTCAACTGTCTCGGACTCAATAACACCTGTTCTCGCATCGGGAGAAAGTCCAAGAAACGAGAATAGCCCGATTGAAAGAAGCCCCTGCTCAGCCGGTCTTGCATCCACAACTCTGTTTAAACCCCTGAGGCCTGAATACGAAGGTAAAGCAAACGCTGAACCCGCGGCAAACCCCAGCAACAAAAGAACGACAAAAATCTTTCTCATTATCCCCTCCAGTCCTGTGAAACAAAATGAAAGCCACCCAGACCTTCACCACCTGGTAAACTACTATTTAATCCTCAATAATGAAACCCTCGCAGAAAACCCGCGAATTGCACAGACACAGAACGAAAGAGCCTGCAGCAAAATACTACAGGCTCCTGTATTTTCGGCTACGCTAAAGGCCGGGACACTGAGAAGCTATGTCTTCACTTATGTTCTGATTTCCGTATGCCTTACGGAAGTAAGCAGCGAACTCACCGGCAAGTTTGCGTGCCCGGGCTTCGTACTCCGCTCTGTTCTCCCAGGTGTTTCCCGGGTCAAGAATTGAACTGTCCTCAATACCGGGACAGGACAGGGGAACCATCACTTTGAAGAATGGGTCTCTTTTCATCTCTGACTGCTCGATTTCACCGGACAGACATGCCTCCACCATTTTTCTTGTGAGCGGAAGATTCATTCTGTGGCCTACTCCATAGGGGCCTCCGGTCCAGCCTGTGTTGATAAGGTAAACCTGGGTACCGTGCTGGTCCATCTTCTCTCCCAGCAGATCAGTGTAAGCCTCTGGTACCCTGGGCATAAATGGCTGCCCGAAGAATCTGGAGAAGGTACTCACCGGTTCTTTAATGCCAGTCTCTGTGCCAGCCAGCTTGCTCGTATACCCCATGAGGAACCAGAGCATGGCCTGTTCCCTGCTGAGTTTTGAAACCGGCGGGATCACACTGTTTGCATCAGCAGTAAGGAACAGAATCGTAGTGGGGTGCCCGGATACTGATGACTGCTTGATGTTAGTAAGATAAGTCAGAGGGTATGAGCCCCTGCTGTTCGGCGTGTACCGGTCATCGAACAGATCAAAATCTCCGTCAGGGTAAACCATCACATTTTCAACAATAGAGCCATGACTCAGATAGTCGTCTGTGTGGAAACATGCCGAATGTATTTCCGGTTCCTTTTCTTTGCTCAGATCAATGAGCTTTGCATAACAGCCGTTTTCAAAATTTGCTACTCCATCGCTGCCCCAGCCATGCTCATCATCTCCCAGGAGGGCTCTGGAAGGATCCGCGCTCAGCGTTGTTTTCCCCGTTCCGGAAAGACCGAGCAGAAGAGCACAGTCCCCATCCGTGCCCTCATTAGCGCTGCAGTGGATGGGAAGAATGCCCTGGGCAGGAAGCAGATAGTTCATAACGGTAAACATGAGCTTCTTGATACTGCCTCCGTAGGCGCTGCCGAACACTATTCCAAACCTTCTGTCCATGTCCATGGCCACCAGCATATCGGAAGTGTGGTTGAGCTCGGGGTTTTCTCTGAGCTTTCCTTTGTACCTGGTGTAGTCCATTTTCGTTTCCGGTGAAGCCAGCAAAGTGAATGGCCTGTCCTTGAAAACAGAAATCTCAGCAGCTTCTTCAGACCACGGACGGAACATGTTATCTGTGAACAGCGCAGTAAGAGCCTTATCGGTAACAACCCTTACCGGAAGAGCATACCTGGGATCTGCTCCTATCATCCTGTCAGTCACATACAGTTCATCAGCTTTTGCAAAAACCTGAAGAATTTCTTCCCATGCCATATCGAAAGTCTCTTCATGCAGAGGAAGATTGTTGGGGCTTGTCCAGTCAATGTTTTTTTCGCTTTCAGCCCTTTTTACTATTACCGTGTCTTTAGGACTTCGCCCTGTGGATTCAGGCCGTGTCCATGTGGCAAGAGCTCCACACTTCATAACCAGAGCTTCTCTGCGCTCCACTGAAGACCTGATCATTTCTTCTCTGGAAATATTGTTTCTTACCGAGGAACTTTTTTTTGCAAGCAGACCGTTCAGGCTGTCCAAAAGAGACATTTTTCACCCCCGTGTTTGTTTCTGCCAGGTAACAGGTAAGCCGAACAATACAAGAGTAGCAGGTCGGAAGGAAGTGCCGGTACTGCAAGAGCAGCCTCTATTGGTTATGTTTCGAGAACAAACGGAATTGGAGTGTTTTGAAAGCAGGCTATACTCAGGCAGAGAAAGCATGGTGCCTTTACGACTGGGCAAACTCATCTTTCGTCACCACCATCGTTGCGGCGGTTCTTCCCGTTTTTTTTGCAGGTGTCGTTGCCGGTTCAGGTTCTGTCACAATTAGCCTGCCGGGGTTCGAATTAACAAGTAATTCTCAGTCCCTCTGGGGTTATGCAATGTCTCTGGCCGCCCTTCTTGTAGCATTGGGAGCTCCTGTTTTCGGAGCAGCCGCTGATGCAGGGGGAAGAAGAAAGCAGTTTCTTGGTGTCATGACTGCAGTGGGAGTTCTGGCTTCTGCTCTTCTATTTTTCAGCGGGCCCGGACTGGTAAAATACACTCTGGCAGTTGTTGTTCTGGGACAGATAGGTTTTGCAGGCGCCAATGTTTTCTACAACTCCCTTCTTACAAATGTAACTCCCCTTTCAAGACGGAACATCGTGAGTTCAAGGGGCTTTGCCATGGGTTATCTCGGGGGAGGTCTGCTGCTTGCCATCAATCTGCTTATGATAAAAAAGCCCGGATTTTTCGGGATACCGGAGGGAACCCTTGCGGTAAAACTGAGTTTTCTTACTGTAGCCATCTGGTGGTCTGTTTTTTCCATCCCCCTGTTCCGCAGGGTACCTGAAAAAAGAATTTCTTTCCACACAGGTTTTCCCCTACTGGTGCGCGACGCCTTCACAAGACTTGGTATCACATTCAGACACATCAAACAGCACAAACAGGCCTTCAGGTTTCTGCTGTCTTTTCTACTGTACAATGACGGGATACAGACGATTATCATCATGGCCACTGTATTTGGCAAAGCAGAACTGGGCCTGGAGAGCAGTCACCTGATAGGTGCCCTGCTGCTTACCCAGTTCATAGGCTTCCCGGCAGCTATTCTGTATGGAAAACTGGCAACAGCAGTGGGTTCAAAGAAATCTCTGCTTGTGGGAATTGCAGGATATATCGCAATAGTTCTGTATGCCTGGAAAATGACAGCTACATGGCAGTTCTGGATACTTGCCGGTGCAGTGGGTCTGCTGCAGGGAGGTGTTCAGGCTATCAGCCGATCCTACTATTCTGTGCTCATTCCACAGGAAAACGCGTCGGAGTACTTTGGTTTCTTTTCCATATCGTCAAGATTTGCAAGCATCCTGGGGCCCCTGGTATTCGCAGTTATAGGAGACCTGACAGGAAGTACAAGAAATTCAATTCTTTCAATTTCTGTTTTCTTTGTAGCCGGAGGCATACTGCTTTTTACGGTAAAGGATCAGGAACATGCATAAACTGCTGAGTCTTATCGTTGTTTTTCTTATTGCGCTGGAAGAGCTTTTTCATCAGAAACTGGGCAGAGCAGGAAGACTGCCTCTCAGACCGGCAGAGACCGGAATGCCGGGAAAAGACTTTGACCTGTTCGATCTCCTGCGACTTCTTGAGCTGCTGTTTCTGGGACTTCTGTTTTCAACTTCTGCAGGTGATACCGCCACAGGTCACGGCCAGCTGACAATAGTTCTCGTCGGTCTTCAAACAGCCAGACTCTTCGGCAGACGGGTACTGAGCAGATGGTCTGTTCTTGGTGTTATTCAGGCATTTGAGCTTTTACTTCTTCTGTCCATTCTGTTTGTACCCCTTCACCTCACTCCAGGAGCCTATCCGCTGTCTCCCCGGTCTCTGATGGCCCTTGGCGGAGGAATAGTATTCAGCATCTTCGTTTACATTACTGCGGCATTTTCTCTGTCCTATGCAGTCAGACTGTTTGCAAGGGAACACAGTTATCTTTACAATGTCTTTCCTCCCCTGGCCGGTTCTGAGGAATGGGCATACAAGTTCTCCGCATTTGCCCTGCCTTTTGGAATTGTTGGAGCTGTCAGCCTGTTTTTTCTCCGCGGTGTGTCACTGCTCCCTGTGCTTTTCTCACTTTCGGTAACTCTACAGTCTGCAGGGGTTTTCATATGCAGAAAAGAAACATTCAACGGGCATCACCCGGTTGTTCATATTCTGTGGAGCATCTCATTTCTCGTGCTGTACTTCATTACCATCGCAGGGCTCACCACAGTCGGCCCTGTGCAGTAGGCAATGTACCCCGTTCAACTGATTCAGCTGCCTCTGCATCCGTCATCAGCGTGGGAGCCCACAGGCAACATTCCACTCGCCCCTGGCATTATGGCCGCAGCTGCCGGGCTGCCTGCTGAGTGCGTTTTCCCGGAATCTCTTGTGAATACCGTGGGCGACCAGGCACTTTTCGACGAATTGAAATACAGAAATCCGCAACTGCTGGGAGTAACTCTCTACCTGTGGAATACTCACAGATCAATCCACCTGCTGCGAAGGCTGAAGCTCTGGAAACCCGAGCTGCTTGTGGTCGCTGGAGGCCCTGAAGTAACACCGGACAACCTGCCCCTGCTCAACGAATCATCCATTGATCTGTTCGTGACAGGAGAGGGTGAATCTCTTGCTGGTGATGTACTCTCTGTGGAAAGACTTAGAAGTATACTTTCAACCGGACGGAAACTGCTTGGCCCTGTTACCAGCACTGACCCTCCTGACCACTGGCCTGACCCGTACCGTACAGGACATCTTGCAGTGAAACCAGGCGGTTCTGTTCACATTGAGTCACAGCGGGGCTGTGCCAGCCTGTGTTCCTACTGCGCGTACAGAAGAACCTCTCCCGTGCCTAGAATTGTTCCGGCAGACAAAGTGCTTGAAAAGATAAGAATGCTCCGTAACAGAGGTGCGGAAGAGCTTGTTTTCCTCGACCCTACATTCAACAGCAGAGCTGATCTACCTGCGCTTCTTTCTGGAATGAAAGATCTCGGATTGAGCTGCTTCGCTGAAGTCAAGGGTGATCTTGTCCGTTCTTCCGCAATTACAGATGCTTTTGCCGCAGCCGGCTTCAACACCCTTGAAGTAGGATTGCAGACCATGAACATGGAAGTGCTTCATTCCATTGGCAGAGGGGGCAGCCCGGTTTCCGTGCTGAATGGGGCTTCCCTCCTTGCGGAAAGCGGCGTTACCCCTGTGATGGATCTCATTCTGGGTCTCCCGGGAGACAGCCCGAAGTACATTGAATCCGCCGCAGAAGAACTTGTTTCCAGAAAGATACACGATCAGGTACAGACCTTCTGCCTCTCTGTTCTTCCCGGTACAGAGCTCAAGGCAAGTGCTGACTCTCTTGGAGTAAAGTACAGTTCCACACCTCCATACACCGTTACAAGATCCGGGTCTTACACCATCCGGGACCTGCTGCTGTCGAGAGAGATAATTTCCGACATACTCGGCTACGACGCTGACCCGCCTCCAAGACCGGTTCTCACCGACACTTTCCCGGGTATGGAAATATTTGTGCCTGAGCACGGGAAAGTGCTGGCTCCCCCTTCAGTCCGCCACGGCGTTCTCCGGATAAACACTGAAGATGCCTGGTCAAACCGGAACCCTATTGTGGACAGAGTAAAGGCACGAAGGGAAACAGACCCGTACTGTCCGCTTGACGTTGTATTACAGTCGGAACAACTGTTCCCTCTGGATCTGATTGAGATGCTGAACGAACTGCCTGAACAGGAATGCTACACAACTGAAAAAGCGAAGCTCTACGGTGTTCCGGGACTGCTTCGGCTTTCAGTAATTGCCTCTCCTGCAACCGATCCTGTGTGGCTGGAAGAATGCTCAAAAATAGCTCTTACCGTTGTAAGAGCAAATTCTCCAGTGAGTCTGCCAGGTGGCGAAATCGGGCTTCTTCTTCAGGGCAGCCACGACCTGTCTATGCTGAGCGCGCTTTATACAAGTGCTCCACACCTTGTATTTTTTACACAGAGGGAGCTTGAACTCCTGTGGAATCTTGATGTACTGGGGCTTGGATGAGCGATTCCTCAGGCCATTGTAAACTCAAGTTTGCGCTTGATTCTTTCCCAGTTTGGCATAACAGATCCCAGTAAATTGTAAAAATCTCTGCTGTGGTCGTTAAACAGCAGGTGACAGAGTTCATGGGTAACAACATAGTCAATACACTCAGAGGGAGCTTTGATTAATTCCGGGTTCAAGATGATTGAAGAACCATTGGAAAGGCTCCCCCATCTGTTTTTCATTCGTCTGATTTTAAGGTCAGGCCTTTCGACTCCATATCTTTCAAAGGAAACCCAGCACCTGATAAAGCTATTATTGAAATGCTGCAACGCTTTTTGGGAATACCAATTTTCCATCAACGCCATTGTTTTTTTCTGGTCGCAATCATTTCTGTACGAAACAATAAATGCCCCCCTGGCAAGTTTGACTTTATTAAGCTCTCCCTTTACGACCTTCAGCTGGTAGCGTCTCCCAAGATACAGATGAGTTTCACCACTGATATATCTTCTTTCCGGTGTCCTTGGTACAAACTGCTGGAAATACCTGAGTTGCTTCAGTATCCATCTGGCTCTTTTGCGGAGCTTGAGTTCAACTGCAGCCAACTCAGAAGAACTTGGAGCCTTAACAACAACTGAACTGTCAGGATGCACAGCAATCTCAAGGGTTTTTCTTGCACTGGAAAGCAGCAGATACTCGATTCTCTTGCTACCGTACTGCAGATAATGAAAACTGCCACTCATCAGAAACTTCTGTGCCTGGCGACTTGCATTGTTTTCTCAATTATTCTATCCATTTCCTCGGAAGTCAGCTCTACTCCCCTGCCGTGTTTAACTTCATCATAGAGATAGTCATCAATGTCATTAATGGCCTGTTTCTGTGCATCCTCATCATTCCAGAAATTTACCTTCCTGTATGAATCCAGAATCATCTTAAAAGCTATTGCAGTGTCTGCCACTATTTCTTCAAGTTCAGCTGCTGTTAATTCATGATTCTCAAAGAAAGGCTTCAGTACCCCAAAATAAGCCATGGCATCCTCATTATCGTCAAGCCTGTCAGGAACATCATCATGCACTCTGCCAACAACCTTGTTTCGTATCTCTGTTACTTTATCCAGATAGTCAAGATCTGAAAATCTTTTGGCTCTGAAATCATCAATCGTCTGCTGAATCAGTTTGGAAAACCTTTCGTAGAAAGCCGGGTCTTCATCCATTCTATCAGTAACAATTTTCCTGGTGGCATGAATAATTGTATCTGCTTTGGATGCCGTTGTACGCTTGCTGCCATATACACCATGATCCTCTTTCACCTGACTGAATGTTTTCTCATCAAAGATATTCACCGGTTCATTCAGCTGAATCACTTCACTGGCAAATATCTGAGTGTCAAGGAGTTTTCTGATTTTAGGCTCATAATCTCTGTAATCAATTGCCTCTGCGTAGCGAAGTTTCACAGAAGCTTTCAGCGTCTGGAATTTACGCAAATCAGTTTTGTATCGAAGAACAGTCTCATCAGGAGTTTCCATCAGAAATCTGTCTGAAGAAAATGCTATTGCAAGTGTTTTGCTGTATTCAGCCAAACGGTGATAAAACTCTTCCCGCACGAAATCATCACCAAGCAGCATTTCGTAGGCTTCCTCATCATAGGAATGCTTGACAGTCTTGAAAATATCCCACAAATCAGAGTATTTCTGTGGCAGCTTCCCAATCTCTGAAGCAACTGAAGTGAGTGTTCCCACAAGATCAGATTCATCAAAGCCTTCGAGTGCACTGTACATGGTAAGAGCATTATCCAGCTCACCCAGAATACTGGCATAATCCACAATGAAACCAAACTCCTTGTTCTCAAAAATGCGATTTACTCTGGCTATCGCCTGCAGCAAAGTGTGTTCTCTAAGCTTTCTACACAGATAGAGCACTGTATTCCTCGGTGCATCAAAACCGGTTAACAACTTGTCAACTACAATCAGTATTTCAGGGTCTGTGCCAAACTTGAACTGATTGATGAGCTGCTTTGTGTATTCTTCCTCACTGCCGTATCGCTTCATCATCTTTGTCCAGAATCGAATAACATCATCGGCAGGCTCGTCATCAGTTTCTTCAAAACCTTCACGCATATCAGGAGGAGAGATAACAACACCAGATGAAACAAAGCCTATCTCTTCAAGAAATGCGTGATACTTCAATGCAGATGCCTTACTGGGGGCAACCAGTTGAGCCTTGAAACCCGTACCCTGCCAATTTGCACGATAGTGTTCACTGATATCAAAAGCTCTCATGTAGATAACCTGCTCTGCCTTGTTCAACATTGAAGACCTGGAGTATTTTCGCTTGAGATCAGCTTTCTGTTCTTTTGTAAGCCCCTGGGTGTGTCTTTCAAACCAGAGATCTATAGCTTTTTTGTTCTGCTGCATCTCCACATGACGACCTTCGTAGAGCAGAGGAACAACAGCTCCATCAGCAACAGCCTGTGATATGGAATAATGCGGTTCTATCAGGTTTCCGAATTTAACAAAGTTGTTCTTTTCTTTCTTCAGCAATGGAGTACCTGTAAATCCCAGATAGCAGGCCCTGGGAAACATCAAACGCATTTTTGCCGAAAACGTGCCGAACTGTGTACGATGACTTTCGTCTACCAGCACAAATATGTCTGGTGATAAATCCCGATGTTTCTTCAGAGTCATTGCTTTGTCAAACTTGTGTATAAGTGTAGTGATGATACCAGCGTTATCCTGACCTGCGAGCTGCAACAGATTCCGACCGGATGTTGCCCGTTTTAGTTCAAGACCGCATGCATCGAAAGTATTACGCAATTGCTTATCCAGATCTGTTCGATCTGTAACAAGTACCAGACGAGGGTTGGGTATCTCAGAATCAAGGGCAAGGTTTCGAGCAAGCATCACCATTGTCAATGATTTGCCCGACCCCTGGGTGTGCCAGATAATCCCCCCTCTGCGGGCACCATTCTCATCAAATTGTTTTACACGCTTCAGGGTTGATTTCACAACAAAATACTGCTGATACCGTGCAATCTTTTTTACGCCTCCATCAAACAGGGTATACTTCCAGGCCAGCTCCAGAAGTCTCTCTGGCCTGCAAAGAGCATAGATTGCCCTGCTCTGCTCTGTAACAAGCCTGTCTACAGTAAAAGATGAAGAAGGAACTCCAAGAGAATCAGCAATCTTGCTAACATCTATGTGACGGGAAAGAACCTCTCCAAGAGTGTCATCAATACCAGCTTCTTTCCATACACCCCAGAATTTCGCAGCAGTACCGGTTGTGCCGTATCTCGCACTGTTCTTGTTTACCGCCACAAGAAGCTGAGAATAGACAAACAACCGTGGAATGTAATCTTCGCCTTGATTCCGAACAGATTGTGAAACTGCCTGATCAACTTCAATATTCGGTGACTTGCACTCAATAACACAAAAGGGAATCCCATTCACAAACAGCACAAGATCAGGGCGAACAGTCTCTGTACTCCGGGAGCGCTCAACACTGAACTCGGAGGTTACATGAAAACGGTTCTTTTCAACATTCTTCCAGTCAACATACTTCAGGTTGTGGCTCTTTGAATCACCGTCAATTGTCTGTTCCAGAGCAGTTCCAAGGGTAAGCAGGTCATAGATAACCTCGTTGGTTCTAACCAGCCCGTCATATTTCACATTCTTCAGCTTCTGAATCGCAGTTTGTATATTTTCTTCACTGAAAAGAAACTCACTGCCCTTGTGCCAGATGCGATTGATCTCTTTCAGACTTTCCCGCAGCACCCCTTCAAGCAACACATTAGAAGCTCTTCCCTGCCGCTCACGCAGGGCCTCTGCCGGTGTCAGATACTTATACCCCATCTGCACAAGCAACTGGATTGCAGGAAGCTGGGAGAGGTGTTTTTCATCAAACTTCATATGGCTTCCTCTCGTTTGGCATCCTGCTTCTCTATTTTCACATTGAATTTCCCGGATTTATCTTTACCAATAATATCAGCAACAAATTTGAGCAATCCACACTTTTCCTGTTTGCTATTAATACATATCCTTGAAGGAAGTACTAATTTAACCAAAACTCCTTCTGTATAAAGTATAAAATTCTCAGCTGACAGAACAACTGGTACCTCATATATATAAGCAGACATCAAAGAGCCAATTGGGGGAAGTGAAGTACTCTTCATGCCCCCTCCAGCTTAACCCGCCACTCTCCGGTGAGCAGCTTCTGCATCAGCCCCCGCTTCTGCTCTCTGTACCGTTCAGCCATTTTCTTCAACAAATCTATTTCTTCCTGGGCTGTGCTAAGAGTTGCAGCTATTTGCTTTTTTTCAAATAGTGGTGGGCGCGGCACTGTTAGAGTATTCAAATCCTTCGAATATATATGGGGTTGAGCACCTCCTGATTGCAAGGCATATATTTTTGCCTGAAGATGTTTCAATGCATAATAGAAGAATTTTGTTTCGCCTTCTTTGGCAACAATAACATTACAGTCTGATGCCCAAATAGGATAATTGTGATACCATACGTAACCTGCATATGCTCCTGAGGCACTAATAGTAATGCACTCCCCTTTGTGGGTTGCTTTGTTGTGGTAATAAGCATAACTCTGGCCACCTGCAACAACAGGAATCTGTCCATCTTCAATCACTTTTTTTATCAGAGGTTTACCCTTTTCAACCTTAAGCGTATTCTTGAAAAGCTCAAGTAGCTTAACTTCTTGTTTTCCAGTTCTTTTACAATAATTTCCAATCAACTCATTCAACAACCACTTAAACTGCTTCTCCTTCGCCTCAATCAGCTTCTGCGTTTTCTCAATAGCTTCATCCCAGGTGGAAAGAAGATCGGCAATAGCTCTTTGTTCGGGAAGAGGAGGGAGGAGAATCATCATGGGTCTTATAACCTGTAAATTAATATTCGCTTGGGCATTTTGTGTTGCTCTTGATTTGAAGAATGCCTTTTTACTTTGAAGTAAATACTTCAACCATATCCTGTTATTCTCTCCCACAGGGCGAACAGCAACTAAGCTATCTGGACAAGCAAAATCAAATGCAACATCCGCAACATCTCCTATATTCGCCGCAATTGTAACAAGTAGTGTTCCTGCTGGGAAAAGTCGACTAACAAACAACCCTTTTTCGTTAAGAGTTTGCTTAAAATTAGTTACCGTACCGTTTGAAGAGGAGACGTCACCAGTCTGAAGAAAAGGAATATCGCCACCGTAGTATTTTTTATCATTCCTGGGACGAGCGGAAAACTTACCTCTCTCTACAATTGCTACCTCGTCCAATCTAACCCTTTTCCAAATCATGAGTTCTCACCAGTCTCTATAGCAGATTGATCTTCTCTTACCGCAGAAAGAAGCAACACCGCATGAATAACCCTGTCACACTGAGTTCTGCCAAAATACTCTGTTGGATTAAGCCCGTGACATACGGTGTTTCTAAGATTCCAACCCCTCTGGTCTGTCAGCAGAACAGTCAGATACAGTTCCACATCTTCGTTGAATAACTCTCTTATGCAACCATTTCCGATTAGCTCACCGAGCGTGCGATACTGAAATCCTCCGTACTTGTTCTTTCGAAAAACTGATTGCCCCATCTTCTCTGTAAGGTTCCTGATGATTGCTTCCAACTGCGGAATCAGTAAATGCATTGATGATATGTAGTCTTGAGAGAAATATGCGTCGATACCCCTGCATATAATCCCGTACTGATATTCTTCTACTATCGGCGACTGAAGAATCCAACTGCAAAGGCCCTCAGATGTGACATCGAATTTCATTAAGATTCTGTCTATCAGCCGTGCGAGAAAAATACTTGACATGCTCATATTCTGTGAAATTGTCCTAACCAAATGCCCTTCCCAATCTGAATCAATTGGCCCAATTGTCGCTATTGGTCTGCCTTTGAAGTCTTGAAGCACTGTACTGGACAGGTGAAGAGAAAAGAACTTCTTGGAATAGCTCTCCAACTGATTTTCAACAATCTTTCTTTTGGGAAGATATCTGGCAATCAGTCGGAGAAGAGAATCATCAAGATCACCACGGGTCATATTATCAAGAAAAGCTTCCATTTCTTTTCCTGAAATTGAATGAGATATTGTATGCTCTTCCTGTTCTTTTAAAGCATAAGTTCCCACCTTTGCGATCTGCACAGTAACCTCATTTGCGTCGTCATTCATTTCAAATTCTATGAATAGATCATACATATGCTGCAACCACGCTAAAGCCCGGGTATAGTCTTTGGGATCAATTGAATTTTGGAATACAGAATATGTCTTTCGCATCACTCTGTGCTTGTCTTCATGCAGATTTCTTCTTCTATAATACCTTGCCAGGCGTAGAGCAGCGGCTTCAGCCGCCCATGGATCGGCCCCGTCGCCATGTAGAATTGACATCCGTTCAAGTCTCGCCTCTAAATCACTGATGATTTTTTCTACTTGCTTGTCGGCCAGTATTACTTTTCCGGGTTCTATCAGGTTATCAAATGAGAACCCCCAAAGTCCTCGTTTATTGTCCTCGGCAATCTCATCCTCGAGCGATAGCATCTCATCTGCAACCAGCTGAACTCTACTTTTATCCCCAAGGAAGAATGCAAGTGAAAGAGCCCTTTCCAGTTTATCAATTATTCTGACTGCAGAATGATGTGCCTTTTGAATAGCAGTGTCGATGTATGAATCGATCGCCAGCATGGCATATTTATAATTTCTTGATTCCCCTGAAACAGTTTCTTCCAAAGTCCATACTAAATCAGCATACCTGGCCTTCATCATGGGGTTGATTGCTTTGTTTGCACGCCTTTTCCAATATGCAATAGTTTCTGTAGATAATACTGATGCGGCAGGCAAATCAACCATACCGCCCTTGCCATCAGGTAGCAGCCAATTAGGTCCGAAAAACAATTCCCATTTGTTATTTTTTTCTGTCGGATCTTCTTTCAAGTCAAAAGCAATCAGTTCAAATAATTCTTCATCAGAATAAATTCTATCCGGATGAGCATCTTCAATAAATCTTACTATTTCATGCTCGTTAATTGCAATACCTTCTCTGTCAAATCTTCTGAGCAGCTCTGCTCTGCAGTTTCCCATCTAAACTCCTTTCCCATTCAATCTTGACTTAATCTACAATCCCTGCTAATTCTCAATGCTCTCTTCAATCCTTCTTCTCTTCTCTTTTGACTTCACTCTCCTTTCCAGCGTCTTCAAGTCTTCTTTGGGTGTGGGAAGGTCTTCAGGCATGGTTCCACCCAATTCTTCAATGGTTTCCCTTACTTTCTTACCAACTTCAAAATGTGTTTCGTTTGCTTTTCTCTTCCCCTTGATTCTGTCTCTCTTCAGCTTCTCTTCTGTCTGCGTAGCACGGAAAAGGTTTGCAGCCAGTTCAGTACTTCCCATGCTGTCAAGAATCTTCTGACTTTTCTTTAAACCTTTGTGCTTGTGGATTGCCCTGGAGTCCATCCCTCCATACAAGCCTCTGTACCCGTGATTCTGGAAAATTGCGAAATCCAGGCTTGTTTTCACTCCAGCATCCTGTGCTGCTTTTACCAGATGCTTGTTGTGTTCCTTTAATTCATTGCGCAGGAAAAGACGCTTCTCGTCTTCTTTCAGTTTTTGGAACTGCTCGTCATCCTTTAATTCCTGCCGTCGGGTCTGTATGGCAAAATATGTCTGACCATTTGCAACCACAGGCTTGCCGGGATCGGCATTCTGTACTATCAGATAACAGGCATAGCGGGAAAGCCTGATGTTCTTTAATTTACGGTGTGCGCCGGAACCTATTTGGACCATATCGAGGAAGTCCTCGAAATGGTCTGTTATTACCTGCTGGCTGTTTTCTGCTGCTTCTTTGGCCTTTTCAACTACCGGAAGAAAATGCCTGTACTCTGAATACCCCAGTATTCTGGAAAGAGCCCTTGCTGTCCAGAATTCCCGGCCTTTCTCATCAATCTTCTTTATCTCATCGAATGTGCGATAGTGCTTCCTCTCAATATCTAAAGTGCTCATCTGATTATCTCCTTCAACTTCTCCGCCATCTTCACCCTTACCTCAGCAAGCTCTTTTTCAAGAGCTTCTATTTCAAGCTGAACAGCATCGATATCGATTTCCTCTTCCTCTTCGAAGGTGTCCACATATCTTGGAATGTTAAGGTTGAAATCGTTTTCCGTAATCTCCTCAATGGTTGCTGAGTGGGCATACTTCTCGATATCTATTCTTTTTTCATAAGTCGTCATGATCTTTTTAAGCTGCTCATCGGAGAGAGTATTCTGGTTCTTACCTGGAACAAATTCGCGGCTGGCTTCAATGAAGAAAACATCTTTCTTCTTTTCGTTCTTTCCACCCTTTTCCCTTGAGCGATCGAATACAAGTATGGCCACTGGAATGTTTGTTGTGGGAAAAAGGTTGCCGGGAAGACCAATAACTGCGTCCAGCAGATTTTCTTCAATGAGTTTCGTGCGGATTCTACCTTCTTTTGCTCCTCTGAACAGCACACCATGCGGAACAACAACAGCTACTCGCCCTTCCTTTTCAATTGCTGTCTCAATCATGTGGGTGATAAACGCCCAGTCGCCTTTGCCCTTGGGTGGTACACCGCGCCAGAACCGGTTGTAGGTGTCGCTCTCGGCATTCTCAGCACCCCACTTATCAAGAGAGAAAGGCGGGTTGGCAACAACACAGTTGAATTTCATAAGCCTGTCATTTTCAATCAATACTGGGTTATTAAGTGTATCACCCCACTCAATTCTCGCGCTGTCGAAACTGTGCAGAAACATGTTCATTCTGCACAATGCCCATGTACTTCCGTTTGATTCCTGTCCAAATAGTGCAAAGTCATTGCCTTTGATCTGTTTTGCTGCCTGAATGAGAAGCCCACCTGCCCCACACGTTGGATCACAGATTCTGTCTCCCGGCTTGGGTTTCACAAGCATTGCGACCAACTCAGTAACTTTCAGGGGGGTAAAGAATTCTCCTGCTTTTTTACCTGAGTTTGATGCAAACCTCTCTATTAAGTAGATGTACGTGTTACCTATTACATCTTCAGACACTCTGGAAGGACTCATGTTCAGCTCAGGTTTATGAAAGTCTTCCAGTAATTGCTTAAGCCTTCGATTCTTGTCTTTTGCCTGACCCAGATTGGCTTCACTGTTGAAATTGATATTTCTAAAAACCCCTTCAAGCTTTGCTCTGTTGGCCTCCTCAATATGATCAAGAACAATATTGATCAACTCTCCGATGTTGGCGGCGGAGCGTCTCTGGTAGAGACCGTAAAATGTGGCGGGAAAACTATCAACAACCGTTTTTCCTTCATTCTCTGTTATGGTAATTTCCGGGAGGACAAATCTTTCCCTTTCCAGTTTCCGGAGGATACGTTCCTCATCGTCACCGTACTGCTTCTTGAACTCCTGATAATGATCCAGCCATACATCAGAGACATACTTGAGAAAAAGCATTACAAGGATGTAATCCTTATACTGGGCCGGATCAACAACTCCTCTGAAAGTATCACATGCTGCCCATGCAGCATTGTTGATGTCTTTCTGGCTTATCTTACTACCACTCATACTGCATCTCCCTTTGCATATCTCATCAGTATTGTCGAAATGACTTTTGTGTTTCTTTTTGATATTTTCTTTGTAAGAATTGCTTCAATTGCAGACAGCCTGGCCAATTCGCAAATCTGTTTCTGTTTCTGAATGGCTGGAACTACTACTTCAAGTTCCTGCAATCCCTTTTTGCTGATCATTCTCTGAGCGCTGCCTTTTGCTCTGCTTGCAAAGTATGACTGTGCTGGGGGTTGTCCAATAAACCAGTTTAAATAAGCGGGCAAAACAATATTTGTATCAGTAATTCTGATTCTTATAAGCGGGGAAGCCACTATTGCCTCTCCGGGATCAGACTCAATTATTGATGATTCCGTGTTGTTTCCCCTGGATTTGAAAACAAGATCCCCTGCTTGTACCAAATGACTCTTATTGAGTGTGGGCATTTCAATTCTTGATGCCTTTTTTGTGTCCACTGTATTGTTAACCAACAGATCCTTCATTTGAATAACAGCGACCGGCCCGGTCAAGACGGGCTCAAGCCTTGACCGGAAAGAATACCCCATCTGTATATCAGCAATCTCTTTTAGTTTAATATACATCTGCCACCTCTCTACAAATACTGCATCATCGTTGCAGTAATATAAACAATTTTTCAACATGTGTCGAGTGCTGCAATGGCGTTTCTGTAATGTTTACTGTTCGTGCAAGCGAAAGAGGGGGCGGGAAAAACCCGCCCCCTCTTCTTGTTCTCTGCAGGACTACCGGATAGCAGTGCCGAGCACTGTGAATTCGATACGCCTGTTCTGAGCCTTGTTAGCAGCACTGGTGTTGGGAACCACAGGGTTCTCTTCACCGTAGCCGATTGTGGTCAGTGTGTTGGCAGGAACACCCTTGCGTACAAGGTAATCAAGTACGGAGTTTGCTCTGCGCTCACTGAGGCCCTGGTTGTAGCTGGAGCTTCCGTCACTGTCGGTATGACCGGCAATGCGGACCTGGACACCAGCGTTGTCGATAAGTGTCTGGGCAACATTGTCGAGAATACTGAAGCTCTCGGGCTTGATCTGTGCACTTCCACTTTCGAAGTAGATATTGTTGAAGCTGAGAACCTGACCCTCAACAAGGGCTGGACGCATCTCAACATCGAAGATTGTGGTCTGCTCTGGAGCCATTACCTGAACCTTCACAACGTTAAGGTAACCTTCTGCCTTGACAAGAACAGTCTGGTTGCCTTCAGGAAGAGCGATAGAGTAAACACCGTTGGCGTTTGTAGTTGTTGTGTTCTCAAAGCCCTCTGGAAGGTTTTCAACTGTTACTGTAGCACCAGCGATGACTTCGTCTGTGTCGCCGTCGGTAACAGTACCTGTGAGAATTCCGTTATCTGGAACAGGATTAAGAGCTATATCAAGCACCTTGTCTTCTCCGGCAACGATAACAACGGTCTCACTGAATGGCAGGTAGCCCTCGGCTGTAACGTCGATCGGTACGGAACCAGCAAGGATCTCTACAGAGTAGAAACCTGCATCTGTTGTCTGAGGAAGGATCGATGTAGCAGGGAAGCTTACTTCAGCAACAAGAGCCTCTCCTGTCTCAGCATCTGTAACAACACCGCTGAGTGTTCCGTGTGTAGGGGCCTGAAGAAGAATGGAAGAGAATATCAGATTAAGGCCAATTCCCATTTCGGCAGGGTAACCGCCTGGGAACGGGCTTCTCTGCTCGCGCTCTTCGTCTGTGGGTGTTGCTCCACCCTGATAGATACCGTGACCAAGATCTGACCACTCCGGGTCAAATTCTGTAAGAGCCATTGAACCTGTAAGGTCAAGGGCAAGGCCGTAGGGAGATACAAATCTGAATCCTCCATCAAAAACAGCGGTTTCGTCGTATTTTTCGCCGTTACCAGCCTCTTCTGTGCGGTCGAGATACCTGTTGTATTCAACCTCAACAAAAGGTGTTATTACACCAGCCTGATACTCAAGAGCACCGGCAATCCTGACAACATTATCATCAACGGTAAGATCGACCTCTTCAGAAGCAGTGATATTGCCGTCTGCGTCACGCCTGCGGTCGGTAAATTCAAACTGCTGAGAGAAGTGATGGAAGCCAGCATTCAAATGCAGGCCAAGACCAAAATCAGCGTCGTAGGATACAAGGAAGTCTCCGCCGAAGTTGTACTTGCCACTGCTGAGCATGGCTCTTCTCATTTCAAACATCGGATCGTCAAGGTACCAGATACCATCTGTACCAGGATCGTACATAACAACGTAATCGTTGTCTCCACTGCTTACAGAAAATCCCAGTGAAGGCGTGAAGCCAAGCCAGAATTCACCGTCGTCTGTGGGATTGAAGCCGAGCTTGAGTGAAAGTTCGGCTTCGGTGAGAGCATCATCGCTCTCCCAGTCGCCTGTACCGGCATTACGGGTAGAATCGCTGAGATCGCGTTTGTAACCGTTCCACCAGTAACTCACTCTTCCAGCCATCTCTACCATCTCGTTGATGCCATAACCAAAAGCAAGATAACCGGTAGCACTGTACTCGGTATCTTCTACGTTAAAAGCATTGCCATTGAGAACTGCTGTTCTGTCATCGTGGCTGATGCCACCCTGGGTAAACAGACCAACGGAGTACTGATTCGCTTCAATAGGCTGGGCATCAACAACGCGGTTAACCCCGCGAAGACCCCAGTAAGACGGAAGCGCGTTGGCTGCCGTAGCTGACACGAGTAGAACAGCCAGCAATGTGATAATTAACTTCATTATTCCCTCCAGTTTCTTCGGATACATTTCAATCGGCACAACACATCTACATAGCAAGAACGGCGTGAAAATACCTCTGAGCCTCTGTCAAGTCAAGACAGGAACCGGTTCAGAACTACATTGTAAGACATTTTACGTGCTCTTTCCTATCTATTTTGAGAACTTGTCCCTGATTGCCTTGGGAACCGGTTGCTTCCTGTCCCAGGCAATGGGAATTCTGCCCTCTTCCATATGAAGAATCTCCCGACCCTCACGATGCCCCATTTCAAAAGCCTGCAGATTCAATTCCAGAAACGCAGCTGGCACTGCAAGTTTTATGGCATCTGTCCAGACCTCAAGCTTGAAGTATCTGCTTAAAGCGGCAAACATTCCCATAGCCATAAGGTTAGCCACAATACCCTGCTTGAAGACCTCTATACTCTTTTCTGTGAACGGGTACTCGTACACTTTTCCCTCTGGAAGCTGGTCAACAAAAGTGGAATCAACAACAAAGAATCCCGTTTCCTTGACCTTTCCGCTGAATTTATCTGCACTCTCCTGGTTCATTGCCAGAAGAATGTCCAGTTTCCTGCAGTTGGGAAATAGAATCGGTTTGTCAGAGATAATTACATCGGTTCTGCTGGCACCGCCTCTTGCCTCGGGGCCGTAACTCTGAGTAAGGCAGACTTCACTGCCGTTTAGAATGGCAGCCTGACTCAGTATTCTGCCTGCAAGCCCAAGGCCCTGGCCTCCAGCTCCTGCCAGTCTTATCTCTGCGTACTTCATTTTTTCACCCCCGGTGAAACCCTGTCACAGAGCTTCTGATACCTCTCGGTATAGCCCATTCCGTCACGGTCAACAAAAATGCCCCTGACGGTTTTACCCTGTGTCTTCTCTTTGGGCAGTTTGGATGCCTGTGCGATGTTTATGGTTTCGTCCCGGAGGAGTTCCATCATGTTTACAGCATCACCCTGCTTGTTTGCCCTTCCAAAGTTTGTGGGGCACGGCGACAGGGTTTCAACCACCCTGAAGCCGGAACCGGACAGCGCCTTTTTAATGATACCGTCGAGTTCAATAACATGGTAAACATCACCACGGGCAACAAAGTTCGCCCCTGCTGCTTCTGTAAGTTTACAGACATCGAAGTCCGGTTCAATCATACCGTAGGGAGTTGTGGCTGTCTTCGCGCCCTGTGGCGTTGTGGGAGAAAACTGCCCGCCTGTCATTCCATAGTTGTTGTTGTTAACGATAATCGCGGTGATATCCATGTTCCGCCTGGCGGCATGTATGATGTGGTTGCCTCCGATGGCCATTGAGTCACCATCACCCATTACGGCAAGGACTTTGAGCTTCGGGTTGGCCATTTTGGCTCCTGTGCCAAAGGCAAGAGCGCGACCGTGAGTAGTATGAAGAGTGTTGAAATCCACGTAAACAGGCATCCTGCTCGTGCACCCGATTCCAGAGACCATCAGAATATCGTCCAGTTCCCAGCCGAGACTGTCAATCGCCCTGATTATTGAACCCATGACTATCCCTATGCCGCATCCGGGACACCACACATGCGGAAACTTCTTCTTCGACCGCAGGTACTTGTATGAGTAAGGAAGACGGGCTGGCATTACATCACCTCCAGTACCGCAGCAACCAGCTGCTCAGGTGTAATCTCGTAGCCGTCGTATCTCTGCAGAGGAACAACTCTCACGCTGTCGGAGGTCAACCTCTCCACCTCGTGTATCATCTGCCCCTGATTCAGTTCCGGAACAATAATTACATTTTTAGAATCGAGTAATTCTTTAACTGTTCTGTCAGGAAAGGGCCAGATGGTCACAGGTCGGAAAATTCCCACCTTTTTTCTCTGTCTGGCAAGTATTTTCTGTGCAGCGAGAGCACTTCTGTAAACAGAACCATAACAGAATATTACCACATCACTTTCTTCCACACCATGAATCATGTTGTTTTCAAGAACATCGAGACGTCTTGTTATCTTATGCTTCAACCTGTTCATTTTAGAGATGACTTCATCCACTTTTCGCGTGGGGAAGCCGTGGGTGTCATGGGTAAGACCTGTAACATGGAACCTGTACCCCGATCCGAAATGCGCCATGGGGGACACTCCTGTAGCCGAAGTGTGGTAGTGTTCGTACCACTCCAGAGGTACATCCGGAGAAGATGGCGGTTCAACACAGATCTCTCCCTCGGCAGGGAAAGTAAGCTTCTCCCTCATGTGACCAATAACCTCGTCCGGCATGAGAATTACCGGCGTGCGGAATTCCTCTGCAAGGTTGAAAGCCTCTATTGTAAGGCTGAAACACTCGGACACATCTGAAGGTGCCAGCACAATGGCCGGATGATCTCCGTGTGTTCCCCATCTTGCCTGCATAACATCACCCTGGGCAACCTGGGTTGGAAGCCCTGTGGAAGGTCCACCGCGCATTACGTTTACAAGAACCAGAGGAACCTCTGTCATACACGCATATCCCAGCCCTTCCTGCATCAGGCTGAATCCGGGACCACTTGTGGCAGTCATGGATCTTCCACCGGCAAGACTGCCTCCGATAATAGCGCTGATACTGGCAATTTCGTCTTCCATCTGTATCCACTTTTTACCGATCAGCGGCATCTCACGAGCAAGAATCTCCGCTACCTCTGTTGACGGGGTAATGGGATAACCGGCAAAAAAGTCGATTCCGGCAGCAAGGGCACCGAGAGCCACAGCTTCGTTACCCTGCACAAGTTTTGTTTCTCCCCAGGGAACTCCACTCATTTCTCACCACCGTCCTTGTTTTTGCTCTCCTTGATGCCGTCTCCGCTTACATAGACTGCAAATTCCGGACATCTGCGAGCGCACAGTGCACATTCTATGCACCTTTCCGGGTGCACAACATGGGCTTTCTGATCTTTGCCCATTTCAAGTACCTGCTTTGGACAGAATGCAACGCAGATTCCGCAGCCCTTGCACCACTCGGGGAAAATGTGAACCGCCGGCGCCTTCTTATCCTCCGTCTTACAATGTTCTTCTACTGTCTGCCCCTTGGCGGGTCTTTCAGACATTGAACAATACCTCCAGATGATGCGCAGAAAGGCAAGACCCGTATGGGACCTGCCTTCCTGTGCGCTTGTCACTACATTCGAACTATTTCTGCTACACGGTAAAAGGTTTCAGAACTTCACCGAGATCCGGCTTTCCGATCTCCTGAAGGTCGTAAGTAACCTTAACTGTGGGTTTGTTGATCTTGATAATGCGGGAAAGATCTATCGGGGTACCTATAACAACTGCATCACAGTCAATTGCGTTAATGGTGTCTTCAAGATCTTTTATCTGTGCATCTCCGTAGCCCATTGCAGGAAGAATTGCGGTCTCTTCCACTCCGGGATAGTACTTGTCAAAAGTAAACTTGATCGTACCAACCGCAAAAGGAACAGGATTTGCGAATTCTGCGGCACCGTACTTCTCAGCAGCCACGTAACCAGCACCGTACTCCATCTCACCGTGGGTGAGGGTAGGACCGTCTTCAACAACAAGGACCGTTTTGCCGTTAACAAGCTCAGGCTTATCAACAGAAACAGGGCTGGCGCCGTCAATGATACGGGCTGTGGGGTTTACCCTGCGGATGTTCTTTCTTACTTCTTCAACATCCTCGGGGTATGCGCTGTCTATCTTGTTGATTACAACCACATCGGCAAGTCTGAGGTTGATCTGACCTGGATAGTAGCTTACTTCATGTCCGGGTCTGTGAGGGTCAACAACGGTGATAGTTAGGTCGGGAGCGTAGAAGGATGTATCGTTGTTTCCACCGTCCCAGAGGATGATATCAGCCTCTTTCTCGGCTTCGCGAAGGATGGCTTCGTAGTCTACTCCCGAGTAGATGATATTGCCGCGGGAGATGTGAGGCTCGTATTCTTCCATCTCCTCTATTGTGCACTCGTGCTTCTTGAGGTCTTCAATGGTTTCAAAACGCTGTACGCGCTGCTTTACCAGGTCTCCGTAAGGCATCGGGTGGCGAATTGCAACAACTTTTTTGCCTGCAGCCTTGAGTTCCTCGATAACACGGCGGGTTGTCTGACTTTTGCCGCAGCCTGTACGGACAGCTGTGATAGCAATCACAGGTTTCGTACTCTTGATCATGGTGCGCTGCGCACCGATCATCACGAAATCTGCTCCTGCTGCATTAACACGGCTGGCAAGCTGCATGACCTTACTATCTGGAAGATCACTGTAAGACATCACGCAGAGTTCAATGTTCTCCCCGCTGATAATGTTTTCGAGTTCGCTCTCGTCCAGTATCTTGATACCTTCAGGATAGAATTCTCCAGCCAGTTCGGCAGGGTACTTTCTTCCGTCAATATCAGGAATCTGAGTTGCTGTAAATGCCACAACCTCGTAACTGTCATCAGTGCGATACAGTGTGTTGAAATTGTGGAAATCGCGCCCGGCGGCACCTAGGATAAGTGTTCTCTTTCTGCTCATACTGAGTCGTCCTTTCCGCAAGTTAGTTTCGCTCTTGCGGAAGAGCAACAGCGAACCGTCAGGTTCGGCCTCTTCCACTTCAGTGGACCCCAGATTCTGTCTGGTTGGCATCAAATCTCACGCTTCAGACTGGAAATGTCAATGGTTACCGGAACTGCAAATATTTTCTCCCGTTTGCAGTTAGCCTGCATCTTACACATCCGGAGAATCTGCCATTACAGCAGCTAACACCCACTTTGTCAGTTGAGTCTTAATCAGCATCTACCCAGTTTAGTATTTTGCTCACATATATACTCCTTCTAAGTACTCCGTGATCACTTCAATACAACAAAATTCTGAACTGCCGTTTCACCACAACCGTGCAGTCTCACAAAGAAAACACCATTTGGAATCACGCTTCCTGAGCTAGACGAGATATCCCATACTGCTGTGTAATTGCCGGATGCAATGCTTCCTGAGTTCAGGGTAGTAATTCTACGACCGGTGATATCGTAAATCTCAAGATCATACTCTCCTGTTTCCGCGACTGAGTAACATATTGTGGCAGAGGATTTCGCTGGATTGGGAAAAACAGCTCGAATCGCTACGCGTACCTTCCTCCGGCTCCACGTCATTCATGGGTAAAGTATTGTAACATGAAACTGGATCAATTAGCCCGGTGTAAGGGTTTTTCCAGGCAAGTCGGTGGCCGACACTGTATACACCACATAACCGATAGCAACGCCGCGTATAGCACCACCAGCAAATGGCCAGACGAGTGGAACAGGGCTCTCCCAGGGCGGAGGTGATACAAGTGTCAGTAGAATGCTGAATATTGATAATGCCGCAAACATGTTTTTGTCCCCCCCTACTGAGTAATGGAGATTTTGCTAACGATGACTTCATTACCATCCATGTACGCAACGGAATACACTCCATCTGAGACCAAACAGCTTGCATTTGGCTCACCATCCTGCCACCACCTCGGACTGAGATTTCCTGAAAACTCTATTTCTGCTTCAAGACCAATGGGAGTTTGCCAGATGAGTTTGTCTTCTGCACTCAATAAATAGAAATACCTAAAATCAGACCCTGGCGAAGCAGGATTTGATATGCATTTTGTACCATTATCAAATACATTCCGAATTTGTCCAAATCCCGCTTTAATTGATATTCTTCCATCAAAGTTAATTTCAGAAATACTTCTTGAATTAGCATAATCATTCCAAGTCATTAAGTATTCTACATCTATATAGTCAAATGCATCAACACCATATGGCTGTTGGTATACTGCTGCCCAGTGCAAGCCCTCATATGATACTGAAAGAGATGAATTCAACTCAAATCCCTCAACGGAATAGAGGTAATCTCCTGTTCGAGCATCACAGGCGTGCACACCGCTCCTGCGGGAAATCAGATACAAACTTCCATCTCCTGAAAGCCTGATACCATAAAACTGAGAATCCTCTCCGTCGTAACTGGAATCATGCCTGCGCCACAATTCTGAGCCTGTTGAGTCCAAACCGATTAATTCCCCGCCCCACTCCATCAAAACCATAGTCTTCCCATCATCAGATCTGCGCACATGTGGTGTACTAACCGGCGTTACATGGTAGCCCACCTGAATAAGGTCAGCATTGTACAGGAGAAGAGTGTCTGGTGCTTCTGCAATATCAGAAGTGACAGTTCCACCCCACCTTCTGGCATGCGCCAGCATTGCCACAGAGCCATCGGTGGAGACCCAGAATACCGGTTCTTTGGCCCTGCTGAAGGTGCGCTGAAATCTGATGCTGGTTTCTTCTTCAAGATCAATGAGGGTGTAAACACATTCAGGTGTTTCTTCTGTTCCCACCTCGGCACCAACCATCACATAGCGCCCATTGGGCGAGAAGATCGCATAACGACAGTCGCTGAAGCCGGGATAAAACTCTACAGGGTCGCTGTCCTGCTCCAGCATTACCACCTTGTCTCTGTAAACAATGTCTACCCGCCACTTGATTCCCTCGGTCGTTTCAACAAAGAATGCCTGGCTTGCAAGATGCGTATAGCCGTATCTACTAACAGAGTGAATCATGGATTCCCCGTAAGCCAGAAGATCAATACGGGCAAGCTCTTCAACCTCTACTCCTGGAGCAGTCCATTCTGTATCTGAAGGCGAGAAGGTAAGAATATTTGAAATAACAGATATGAGAAT
>Ga0164318_10000592_pt1 | contig 28684 bp, 26 predicted proteins | sample GuaBasSedimGuay9_FD_113734 | JGI IMG/M metagenome (GOLD analysis project Ga0164318, IMG submission 113734) | Subseafloor sediment microbial communities from Guaymas Basin, Gulf of California, Mexico - Guay9, Core 4571-4, 0-3 cm | ecosystem: Environmental > Aquatic > Marine > Hydrothermal vents...
CCGATTATTTAGAAAGTTGTTAAATTGAAATATATTCTATTCTTTTTCCTTATCGTAATTTTTTCCTGCCAGCAGCAGGAACCAGAACTGATTATGTCAATCGAAGGGCAAATCCCGGATGAGCAGGCTGATTCTATTCGAGTAATTGCTACCACAGACAGCATAATAGATTATGAAATGACGGCTGTGCATTTGTATAAATATTATGAAACAAAACAAACTTTTGCCGATACGGTGTTTGTGAAATTCTTTAAACATGATGGAACAATTGAAACAACTCTGAAATGTGATAGAGCCGAAGTGGATGATGCAAAAAACACTATCACAGGGATAGGGAATGTAGTTGTAATAAGTGAGAACGGAACAATGAAAGCACCCTATGCAGAACTGGATAGAAACACTGAACAGATCATTGCCAGCCAGGGCGTTCAGCTGATTCGAGATGAGAATATTCTGTATGGCGAAGAGATGGTTTCCGATATGAAACTGGATGTGGTTGAGATCACCAGAGTATCGGGTGAAGGTAAGTTGAATGATGAAGATCTCGATTTACATTAGACTGTTATTTCTTATACTTTTCATATTTTGTTTTACTCTTTTTGCAGAGCAAACAGATCTTCGACCTTATAAACTTATCAATGCTGATAAATTGATTGTAAAGAAAGTAAATGAAGAAGTTGTTACCAATCTTATCGGGAAAGTGCATATCTTTTATGGTGATACCGAGTTTTTTGCCGATACTGCCGATATTTTCGAGAAACAGAATATTGCCCGAATGTGGGGAAATGTGCAGGTTTTCGATGATTCTTTATCCCTATATGCCGATAAAATAGATTATTTCAGGGAAACCGAAAAGTTATATCTGGATGGAAACGTTTTTGCCGAGGAAGCTCATGTCGATTCTACTATTCGCACATTTGAAGCCGATCATGTGGAATACTTCCGAAATGAACGAGAATTTTATGCACTCGATAATGTATTCAGCTACGATCAGCGCGAAAACATCCAGGCAGAATGCGGCAGGCTGAATTATTATTTGAATGATGGTTATGGCTACCTGCTTGTTAGACCGCAGTTACGATTGATGGATCAGGATTCACTGGAAATTTCTGCAGAAAAAATTGAGTACTTTAAAGATTATGAAAAGGTAGTTGCAACCTTTAATGTAGAAACAGTTTCCGGTGATTTTAAGATAAACAGTGATTTCCTTTTATATTTTGCTGATGAAGAAAAAGCTATCTACCAGGGTAATCCCTCTTTTATTTCTGACTTTGCGGATGCAATTGCAATGGAATTTCAAATTTATTTCGGTGAACAGAAGATTTCCAGAGCAATGCTGTTGGACTCCTGCCAAGTAAAATTCAAAACAGAAAATGCCTCTGAAAAGAACAGCTGGGTATCTGCCGATCAGATAGAATTCGATTTTGAAGACGGCAAAATTACTTTCTGCGATGCACAATTCAATGTTGCTTCCTACTTCCACCAGGAGAAAACCGAATCCAGAGACTTTACGATAAACGAAGCAACAGGGGTCAGATTGCTGATAAATATTTCTGAAGGCAATAAGATCGATACGATAGATATGCACAGAGCTGTACAGGGAATGTATAAGTTCAAGAAGTAGAGATATTTCCAAAAAAACAATATCACAAACCTGATACACTATATTTATAATAGAATAATTATTTATAAAAACAATTAGACAAAACAAACTGCATTATTAGTTTCATCTTTAGAATTTATGAGTAAGGATTTTTTTATGAAAAAAATTGTAATTCTATGTATATTTGTTTTTATTTCCACTCTGCTTCTAGCTGTAATCGAAGAAACAGAATCCCTGAAAGGCTTCTTGTATGGAGAAGCTCCAGGATGTGAATATGATAATTGGATGAGCCATATCGCAGAAGGATTGGCTTCTCCAGGATACAATTCATATGCTCCCTGGGATAGACAATTGGACGGTTTTGGAAATTATGAAATTCCACAAGGTGATACTCTGGTTTTCTGGGGAAGAATTGTAGATGAATTCTTGTCTGGACAATTGGATGCAGCCCAGGATTCAATTGATGCTCACAGCTTTCCTTACCAGGTTGTTATTTTTAACGACACTGATTCAGGTCGAACTTTTCATATGCTGCGTGAAATACCCAATATGGAATATTATGATAATAATGATACTCCAGATTTTAATGATGATGAGTTTGGAGCTTTTGATTATGCCTGGGGATTGTATATTTATAATCTGGAAGGTACTAATCCTCACATAACTACTGCTGTCCATCCATGCGATGACTACGTTATTGTTCCCCTGGCTCACAAAGTTTTTATTGATCATGATTCGAAATTTCTATTGATATCCGGAACTGGTCGAGAAGTTACCTGGACTAATATAGGAAACTATAGCAACAGCAAATCAACCTGCGATCCATCTCGTGTGGAAGATCATGTATTTAACGTTTGTTATCAGAAATTCTGTGATCTTATCCGATTTGAATTCTTTGCGAATGAATTTAGTGTTCAGGTTCATAGTTTCGACTGGGGAGAAAGCCACAAAGGCTATGCAGATGTCCAGATTTCTGGAGGTCACAGTGCTGGTTCCCCCGACCTGCCTATCCGAGATCATTCATCATTAAAACTCGATGTGCCGAATTTAAGTGGTGAATATGTGCTTCCTGCTAATAGTGTGGGAATGCATGATGCAGTTCATTTGAATGATTACTATGCCTTTCACTGCAACGAATATGAATTTAATTATGTAAATACGGATACTACTTTTGCCATAAACACCCATATGGATCTTCCAGGATATAGCTCCAACAGACAAATGGTATATACAAATTCTGGAATGAGCCAATATGATAATTTTGAACGTTTTTTTCATATAGAAGTAGATGAATTACCCAATACATTTCCTTTAACAGTAGCTAATTATAATTGGTTCAATGGGTGGAATCCCGTTACTCTTACGTGGGACATGGATCACAAATTTGATAATACAATGGCCTGGTATTCTCCCTGGATCGACGCTTTGGGCACAGCTTTAGAAGCACTTTATGAAATGGATGATGGTGAAGTACCAATTGCACCTTCCAACCTGGAAGTAATATCAGAAACTTCCACTAAGATAAAAATCAAGTGGGAAATTGGTGATTGTTACGATATGGAATCCTACGAAATTTTGTATTCTACAGAGCCAATAGCAAGTGGTGTTTACAGTATTCGAGATAAATCTAATTATGCAAAACTTGCCTGTTTGGCTCAGGATAATTTTACATTTACTGGTTTGGAACCAGGAGATGAATTTTATTTTGCAGTTAGAATTTTAGATAAGAATGGAAATTATTCTGAACTGTCTAACGAAGTATTTGGATCCACAGGAATCGCAGAAATTGGTAATTTTATTGCTTATGGGCGCGATGAGAAGATCAACCTTACCTGGAAAGCAACTTGCGATACGACCTTTTCTGGTTTCAACCTCTACCGAAAAACCGATGAGACAGAATTTGAACTGATCGAATCGTGGCAAACGAATGAAGCTCTGGTCGGTGTTTCAGGAACCAATGTTGATTATGAATATGTTGATATTGGTACAGAAAACGATTTGATCTATACCTATAAACTTGGTTCGGAAGATGAAGGAATTGAACATTTATATGAAATAGAGCCAAGAGCTATATCCCGTAATATTTTTAAATTGGCAGCTACTTCAGTTTCTTTTTTCTTGAGTGATACCTGCTATTTCGGTTTTAATGAATTTGCTTCCAACGGTTATGATGTGAATTATGATACCCCTGCCGATACTAGTACTGCCGGGGATTATTTGAATTCAGAATTTTACGAATCCAATTGGGAAAATGTTCCCAATCAACTGGAACAGGAGATCTATAGTGCTTATGATCCTGTCCACTCTCGCAAAGTATGGACCTACAGATTTAAAACTAATATGCTGAATTCTCCTGTTGAAATAGGATTGGCAGATCTTGAACGTGATGCTGAACGGATCTATCTTTATCGGGGAGGAGTTTATATAGACCTTACTCAAGATATATTTACTTTTATACCAACTGCTGAAAGTTATTACTCCTTCGATCTCTATTATGGTAATTGGGAACCATCGGTTACATTTGCAGGAATTCCAAATCAACTATTGTATCCTTATGAAACGGTGAGTATTGATTGGGATGTGAATCTACAGCCCACAATTCAAGCAGTAAATGTTTATGCAGTGAATGAAGAGATAACTATTCCTATTGCTATGGATTTACCGGCAACTACTACACAGATCGAATGGATTGTTCCTCAACTATTATTTGAAGATCTGCGCTGTAAGATCGATCTGGTGATGTGGGAAGGAGACACTCTAAGTTATTATTCTCCCTATAAATTTGGGATAATTACACCGCAAAGTGTTGTACAGACCAATGAAGGCTGGAATCTGATCACCAGAAATTTCGATACAGATTTATATAATACAAACGAAATATATGGTGAGAACTCTGAATTTTTCATATTCCAGCAGGAGGAGTTTTTTGCTGTGAATGAACCAGAATTTCTACAGCCTTATTGGATATATGCGGAAGAAGATAATTATATTGAATTAAATAATGTAACTCTTCAGCGCTCTGCCAGCAGTTCCATATTGTCTGCCGGTTGGAATTTGTTGCCGAATCCGCATAGAGCAAGTTACGATATTGAACAACTGGTCTTTTCTATCAATAATCAGGATTTTGAATATTATCAAGCAGTTCAGAATCATTTTATCGAACCTGTGATATTCGGCTATGATGATATGTTCGAGATCTCTGGAGATCTCACAGATTCCAATGCTTATTACATTTATAGTTATGTAGATGACCTGATAGTTATTTTCATTCCTTATTATGATAATGAGTATAATCCTGAGTTTGAATTTGAATGGAAGGCGACAGTTAAATGCGAAATTGAAGGATCTAAGAAATCGTCGCTGGTTGTAGGAACGTCTGCCATGGCAGATACATTGTACAATGTGAATCTGGATATTCTAAAACCAGTACACACTCCATTTGTTGATCCAGTTTCTATTTATCTTCCATTAGAGGTGAATGGTTCAAACGAAAAAATGCATCGCTCGATTATTAATGACGAGTTACCTCTTAATGAAGTAATTTATCGCTGGAATGCAGTTCTGGCAGTAACTGACTCATTACCGGTAATTTTTTCTGCAAACGATATGGAGCTTCCTGAAGATTTAGAGATTGGTCTGGAATTCCCAGATGCATACTTTAATTTATCCTTAAGTGAAGAAGTAGAATATATCCCTTCCGATTCCCTGATAAGTTTTGATGTTATTGTTTCCAGCGAGTTGGCCGATACAGATGATGAAATGATTATTCCGGCTTCATACGCTCTGGGAAATTATCCAAATCCATTCAACCCTGCTACAACCATCAGATTTGATTTGCCGCAGGAAGGTAAAGTGAAACTGGCGATATATAATATTCGCGGACAAAAAGTTAAGCAGCTTGTGCATGACCTGGTAGCAGCCGGTAGTCATCAGATAAAATGGAATGGCAAAGATGAAGGTAATAAGCAGGTTGCCTCTGGAGTTTATTTCTATCGTTTGGAAGTAGCCGGTAAAAAAACTCTTACAAATAAAATGTTGATGTTAAAATAAGCGTGATCATTGGAGATATAATATGAAGATTGTGGTATTTATTTTATTGGTTTGTTTTAGTTTTCTGTATTCCGAAACAATCTGGCAGGATGGCTTTGAAGAATTTCCTAACTGGCAACTAAATGGTGAATTTGAAATAGATATTCCGCAAGGCTTGGGCGGTGAACATGGAAATCCCGATCCAGCTGCTGCTTATGAGGGATTACGTGTGTTAGGTGTTGATTTAACTGGAACCGGTAGTTATTCTGGAGATTATGAAACGAGCCTGGGTGAAGACGAATATAGTGCAATTTCACCAGCGATAAACTGCAATGAGTTTTTAAACGTGGAACTCTCTTTTATGCTATGGTTGAATGTAGAGCAGCCAGATTATGATCACGCTTCAATTGATGTGAGTAATGATAATGGGACAACCTGGATAGAAGTGTGGACGAATACCGGAGGAATTGAAAATACCAGCTGGAATTTAACAACTTACGATATCTCTGCGATTGCTGACCTTAAAGAGGAAGTACGTATTCGTTTCACGATTGGGCCTACTGATGGTTCCTGGCAGTATAGCGGTTGGAACATTGATGAATTGATTGTTACCGGAGATCCTGTGGTTTATGGCGCTATCGAAGGAAATGTTGTAAATTCAATCACCAGCGAACCTGTCGCTTTTGCCCAGATCAATAATCAATTTGGAAATACAATATCAAATAATGAAGGTTATTTTCTTTTGTCAGGGATTCCTGCCGGATTGCGCACCCTAACCATCAATGCTTTGGGTTATTATACCTACGTATCGGATGATATTAGCGTTCCTGAAAATGATACAATATTTGTTTTATGCGAAATTGTGGAGAATCCTGATTCTCCACCGTCACCCTTAAATCTGGAAGGTAATGTGTATGGTGAATACAATGTTCATTTAAGCTGGGATGCTCCTGCGACAAGGGAGATTCTTCTGGCCTATAATGTTTATCGAAATGGTTTTCTGATTTCCAGTGTTTTGGAAGAGACTTACGATGATCTGAACCTGATTGCTGGTGCATATGGATATTTTGTTTCAGCTGTTTACGATGTGGGCGAATCATTACCATCTGAACTTATTAATATTGAGATCACTGGAGTTGATCAGAATAATTTACTAGCAAACGGTGTAAAGCTATCAAATTATCCAAATCCATTTAATCCAGCTACAGAGATCATGTTTCAGCTTTCAGGCATCAGCGAAGACGTGAAGATAGAAATATACAATTTAAAAGGGCAGAAAGTGAAAACCTTCCTGATCAACTCATTAACCGATCAATACAGCAACTCTGTTATTTGGAATGGAGATGATAACAATGGTGTTCCGGTATCATCTGGAATTTACTTTTATCGCTTGATATCTGATAATATGGATGTAGGTAGGAAGTGTTTGCTGCTAAAATAAAAAAGATTTAGATGTTATTATTTATGGATAAATAGCTGCAGATATTTATTGAAAAAAAAGAAAAAAGAATAAGATATTATCAGTATATAATTGTTTAGCATAGCATAATAGCATTAATTATGCCAACCGTGCAAAAAAAATCCAACTATAGCTTGACAAATTAAAATACATATTGTAAAAATAAAACTGGATTTAGTGGTTATGAGGTGATATTTCGCAATATGGAATTAAATATAATTAGAACGGAAAACCTGGTAAAGATCTACGGGAAAAGGCGTGTTGTAAACAACATCAGCCTGCAGATAAGACAAGGTGAAGTTGTAGGAATTTTAGGGCCAAATGGTGCTGGTAAATCAACTACATTTTATATGATACTGGGTTTGATCAAAGCTAATCAGGGTAAGGTTTTCTTCAGTGATAAAGAGATAACAAAACTTCCCATGTACAAACGTGCACAGTTAGGAATTGGTTATCTTGCTCAGGAACCTTCCATTTTCCATAAACTAACCGTAGAACAAAATATCATGGCAATTTTAGAAACTCTAAAAATCTCGAAAGCAGAACGTAAAAGAAGGCTGGAAGAGCACCTTGAGGAATTGGGTCTATCAAAACTCGCCAGGCAAAAAGCTTATACCTTATCTGGAGGAGAACGAAGGAAATTAGAAATCACACGTTCTTTAGTTACGGCTCCCTCTTTTATGCTTATGGATGAACCTTTCGCCGGAGTTGATCCTCTGGCTGTAGCAGATATCCAAGATATTATTGTGAAATTAAAGAAAAAAAATATAGGTGTTCTAATTACAGATCATAATGTTCAGGAAACCCTGAAAATTACTCAAAGAGCATATATTGTGTTCAATGGTGAGATCCTTTTTTCCGGAACTTCCAGAGAACTTGTGAATAATGAAAAAGCCAGGGAAGTTTACCTGGGAGAACGTTTTACAAATCCTTTCGGAAATGAGATATGATCTCATAATATTGGGATTAAATAATGAGTAAGATGCGACAGACATTATATCAGAAACAGACACAAAGTTTATTGTTGAAACCAAAAATGCTGCAATCTTTGGAAATGCTGGCAATGCCATTAATGCAATTGGAAACACATCTTAAACAGGAAATGATCAGCAATCCCATGTTGGAACTATTAGATCAGAAATCTGATGAGGATACAAATACTGAAGAGCCGGCAACAGAGAGCCAGAAAGAAGAAAAAGATGAACTTGGTATAACATCCGATGATCCAGAAGTGCAAAAAACTTTGGAAGAATCTAAAGAACTTAGTGAGATATTAGATACATTTAACGAATATAATTATGATAGTTCTTATCGTCACAAATCGTCAGAAGCGGTAAATTTTGATCAGATATTAAAAACAACAGAAAATAAAATGCTGAAATTTCTGGAACAACTTGATGCTGTTGATCTCACTCCGAATGAGTATGAATTTGCCTATGAACTTATCGAAAGCTCCGACGCCCACGGCTTTCTGCCAAAAGGCTTTATTATTGAAAGTCTGGCGGATGAGTATGGGATTTCAATCGAACGATCAAACGAAATTCATAAAATGATCCTCCATTTTTCTCCTTCTGGAGTTACTGCTCGTAATATTCAGGAATGTCTCTTGGCTCAATTGGAGCAAAGCGAACAAAATCTTCCTCTAATTGATCTGATTTCAAATTCTTTTGATGATCTAATTCATAAAAGATATAAAAAAATAGCTTCTCTGATGGGTGTAACCACAAACATGGTGCATCACTGGAAAGAACAAATTGCCAGGCTGGATCCGAAACCTGGTCTTAGAATCCAGAATAACAATGATAATTATGTTGTTCCAGATATAATCTTAAAAAAGATTGGAAGTGAATATGAGATAATTATAAATGATTTCTCATTTCCAAAGATCCGCATGAGCAGACGTTATAAAGAAATTCTAAAACAGGTTAAAACGGAGAAATCTGCTGTCGATTATGTTCGGAATAAAATTAACTCTGCTAAGTTTTTAATCAAATCTGTTTATTTAAGAAGTCGTACTTTAGAAAGAGTTATGCGTTCAATTATAAATAATCAACCAGGATTTTTTTTTGAGGATACTGGAGTATTAAATCCTCTTACATATGCAGTAATAGCCGAAGAATTGCAGGTAAATGAATCAACAATAAGTCGAGTTGTAAGACATAAATTTGCCGACACACCTTTTGGCATTATGTGTATGAAAGATTTCTTTACAAGCAAAGCAGGTAAGGATGATGAATATAATTCTGTATCACGGCACAGTGTGGAAATTCAAATTAAAAGAATGATAGATGCTGAAGATCCACAAGTTCCATTAAGTGACCAGGATATTGCAGATAAATTAAAAGAAGATGGCATCAATGTTTCCAGACGGGTTGTAGCGAAATACCGTAAAGCAAAAGGAATTTTAAACAGCCATCTTAGGCGTAAAGAATAGTTTTCAGGAGAGTTATAAATAGATGATCAAAGTTGCAATAATCGGAGGTGGTCCCGGTGGTTATGTAACCGCTATTCGCCTTCAGCAGTACAATATTGAAGTAACAGTTTTTGAAAAAGAAAGATTGGGTGGAGTATGCTTGAATCATGGTTGTATTCCCACAAAATCTTTGGTAAAAGTAGCTGATCTCTTTGGGGAAATGAACGAAGCTGAGAAATTCGGTCTTTCTGTAGAAAATCCGCGAGTTAATTATTCACAAGTTTTGCAACGAAAAAATAAAGTTGTAGATCAATTGGTCTCCGGTGTAGAATTTATGTTTAAAAAACGTAAAATTCCTAATATCAAAGAACCAGTACATACTATTGAAATGCTTGATAAAGGCTACAAAATATTAACTGCAGAAGCTGTTTACGAAGCTGAATACGTAATCCTGGCAACCGGCTCAAAACCAAAAGAACTACCCTTAATGAAATTTGATGGTGATAAGATCATGTCCTCCAGGGATATTTTAAAAATGCAGGAACTTCCAGCTAAACTTGTTGTGATAGGCGGAGGTGTGATCGGGTGTGAATTTGCTTCGATATACAATCAATTAGGTGTAGAAGTAGAGATCGTGGAATTCCTGCCGAATCTGGTTGCATTGGAAGATCTGGAAATTTCCAAGAGATTGGCAATGGCCTTAAAAAAATCCGGCATCAAACTGCATTTAAAAACTGCAGTAGAATCTTTTGAAGAAGCTGATAATGAATTGATCATAAAACTTTCTAATGGGAAAGAATTGATTACAGAAAAAGCATTGGTTAGCGTGGGCAGAGCACCGGTTTGCGATATTGAATTTAAAAATTGTGATCTTTCTGCAGAAAATGGATTCATAATTATTAATGATGAGTTTAGAACAAATTTAACCAATGTGTTTGCGATTGGTGATGTTACTGGCAAAATGATGTTGGCTCATACAGCTAGTAAACAAGGATTGGCGGTTGCAGATATTATCAATAATGAAGTTAATGAAGAACAAGTTGAGCGAATTGCTTTGAATTATAAAAAAATACCAGCCTGCACATTTACAAATCCTGAAATAGGATCTGTAGGCTTAACCGAGCAGAAGGCCAAAGAAGAATTTGAGGAAATTATAGTTGGTAAATTTCCTTTTTCAGCAAATGGTAAGGCTTTGGGATTGGGAAGTACTTTTGGTTTTGTTAAAACAATAGCAGATGCTAAGTCCCATAAGATCATTGGAATGCATATCATTGGACCGCAAGCTACTGAGCTTATTGCACAAGGTGGGATATTGCTGGGAACCGATTCTACAATTGAAGATGTGAAGAAAGTGATCTTTGCACATCCAACCTTATCTGAAGCGATAATGGAATCTGTTGAAGATCTGGAGAAATTAGCGATTCATAAAATGTGATATTTCAGAATTGCGTGCTATCATTATATTTGTGTAAAAGGAAGTGTCTGTATGCGGGAAAAGTTAAGTTTGTTGTTTGCTTACAACCCAATATAGATTAAAATAATAATATGAGAAATGTGTTAAGGAAACCGGAATGGCTGAAGTCGCAAAAACTGGGAGCCAGGAAAGCCCGGGAAATTATAAAAAATCTAAGAGTTCATAATTTACACACAGTTTGCGAAAATGCTAAATGTCCCAATCAGGGGGAATGCTTTGAGCGTGGAACTGCTACTTTCATGATATTGGGAGAAACCTGTACACGAAATTGTAATTTCTGTGCTGTTGATAAAACTGAAGGCAAACTTGTTCAGCCTGATAAAACCGAACCTGCAAGAATTGCCGAACTGGCAAAAGAACTTAAACTAAATCACGTAGTTATAACAACTGTAACCCGAGATGATTTACCAGATGGTGGTGCATCACAATTTATTGAAGTGATAAATCAAATTAAGAAGATATGCGGCAAAGATGTATCTGTTGAAATTTTAACATCAGATTTTAATGGTGATCTGGAGCAAGTTGATAATGTGCTTTCTGCAGCTCCGGATGTATTTAATCATAATATAGAAACGATTCCCAGATTATACCCGGAAGTTAGACGTATGGCAGATTTCCAACGTTCCTTGAATGTTTTGGATCGAGCTAACAAAAGCAGTGTTCCTGTTTTAACGAAAAGCGGTTTTATGGTTGGCCTGGGAGAATCGAAAGAAGAAGTGCTTTCTCTAATGCAAAAACTTCGAGAAGTTGAAGTCGATATTGTTACTATAGGACAATACATGCAGCCTTCTAAAGAACATTATCCTGTAAAGGAATACGTTCACCCCGATGTATTCAAATACTATCAAGAAGAAGGTGAGAAGATGGGTTTCCAAATAGTAGAATCGGCTCCTCTTGTACGAAGTTCTTATCATGCAGAGAAAGCTAGAAAGTTAATTACAAAATCCTAACTCGATCATTATCAAAAGGTTAGGAACTAATAGAAGAAAGGGGTCTAAAATGCAAATTACAATTACTGCACGCCATTTTCATCTGACAAATGCTATCAGGGATCATATCTATGATTCGGTAGAAAAACTGGAAAAGTATTTCGAAAATATCATTACTGCACATTTTGTGTTGTCATTTGAAAACAATCGAAACAAAGTAGAGCTGGTAATGCATATTCCTAAGCACAACTTAAAAAGTGAAACGGTTGAAAAGGATATGTATCTGGCGATCGATGTTGCTGTGGACAAAATGGAACAGCAGGTAAAAAAAATGAAAGAGAAGTGGAGTAATCATCACAAACGGAGTCTTAAAGAAAGTTCGCATTTTGTTTACGCCAATCTCATTGAAAAAGGGAACAACAGGAAAACAGTGAAAATCAAGCGAATCCTGGCCGAAGATATGACAGTAAAAGAAGCTTTGGACAGATTTGATGAAATAAATGAACCATACCTTATTTTCAAAAATGATGAAACAGATCGAGTGAACGTTCTGGTTAAAAGGGACGAAGATCACTATAAATTGATCGAGCCGTAATTCAATTATATTTACTTCCCCGCTCCAGTAACTGGTGCGGGGAAGTTACCAACATTCAATCGGGATTGAAAGATGAAAAAAATTAGTGTAAAAGAATTTTTTCAAACAAAGAAAATAGATTTCTCTCTGTCATTGATAACTCGACCTACCACGTTAGATAAAGATATTACCAGTGAGTATTTAAACAGACCGGGTTTGGCTTTTTCGGGATTCTTTGAGAGATTTTCTTATCAGCGCATACAGGTTTTGGGAGAAACGGAGATCACTTATCTGCAGTCTTTGAAAGATGAGGAACTGTATAATATCATTAAAGAAGTTTTTGTTTATGATATTCCCTGTTTGATAATTACAAAAGGTCTTTCGATTCCTTCTCAGATGGAATTTCTGGCTAATGAGATGAATATTGCCATTCTCAGTTCCAGGATTTCTACTGATAAACTTTACCAGCAGCTTCGCAAATACCTGTCAGATTATTTTGCTCCCAGTAAAACAATACACGGAACTCTGGTAGATGTTTACGGTGTGGGAATACTTCTCACTGGAAAAAGTGGAATTGGGAAAAGTGAATGTGCTCTGGATTTGGTAGAAAGAGGGCAAAGGTTAGTTACAGACGATGCTGTTAAAATAACTGTAATTGATGAGATGTTAATGGGAACATCTACAAACGATTACGGTCACTTCATGGAAGTTAGAGGTGTGGGGCTTATTGATGCGGCCAAGATGTTTGGAATCCAGGCGGTTCGCAGAAATAAAAGAATGGATGTTCAGATAGAATTAATGCCCTGGAAAGATAATATGGATTATGAAAGATTGGGGCTCAGCGATAATTTTGCAGAAATATTGGGAGTTCGAATTCCAATAATTTACTTGCCAGTTTCACCTGGTAAAAATGTTTCTGTAATAATTGAAGTTGTAGCACTGAATTATATCTTAAAGAGATATGGCTATGATGCAGCATATGAATACACACAGAAATTACAGGAAGACTTGAAGAAAAAGTCCAGCGTAAAGAATTCTGAACATGCAAAATAAAGAAAGCTTTTACAGAAAATTTTATTATATTGATGTCGTTAAATATGGGGAAATAGTTAAATATGATTAGAAAAAGAATAGTGATCGTAAATAAATTAGGAATGCATGCTCGACCAGCTACACTGGTGGTAAAAACAGCAACTAAATATCGTTCTGAATTTACAATATTAAAGGATGATATGGAAATTAATGGCAAAAGTATTATGGGTGTAATGACCTTGGCTGCCGAATTCGGTTCGGAATTGGAATTAGTGGCTGATGGTGTCGATGAAGAATATCTGATTAAAGAGATGGAAGAGTTATTTGCTTCCAAATTTGGAGAAGAGTAGAACTTGCTGTAATGAAGAAGATTAAGGGAATTTCCGTTTCAGAAGGTGTAGCCATTGGAAAAGCTGCAATAATCCATAGGGAAGTCCTACACGTCGACCGTAAACATATTAAAGCGGAAAATGCGTCCGAAGAACTTGCTAAATTTAAAAAAGATATAAAAATAGTAATTGCTGAACTTGAACATCTGATCCAGAATTACGCCTTTTCCCTGGATCAGAAAGAGATCTTATCAACTCAGAAAATGATCTTGGCAGATCCTGAATTTGTAAACAGGGTTAATTATTTAATAAGTGAAGAGAATTGTAGCAGAGAAAATGCAATTAGTATTTATTTCACGGAAGTTGCAGATATTTTCAGGAATATGGATAATCAGTTCTTTTCACAGAGATTAACCGATTATGAAGATGTTGCTTATCGTTTATTGAGCCATATATTAAAAAAAGGAAACAATAGACTTGGATGTTTAAATGATAAATCCATATTAATAATGGATAATGTTACTCCTTCTTTTGTTACACGTGTCTTCGAAAAAAAGATCAAAGGAATTATTACTGTAAAAGGAAGTAGAAATTGCCACAGCAGCATTATAGCTCGATCCATGAATTTGCCGATGCTGGTAAATGCTTCTGGATTATTAAACGAAGTAGAAAATGATCAGCTGATCATAATAGACGGAAATAATGGTGAAGTTATTATTGATCCTTCACCGGAAGTACTCTTAGATTATGAAAACCAGTATAAACAGGAGCAGAATCAAAAGGAAAAATTATTAAAATTAATTGATGTCCAGGCTAAAACTACAGACGACAAAATTATAAAATTAATGAGTAATATTGAAATTCCTGAGGAAGTGGAACGTGTTGTGAAATATAACAGCGATGGCATTGGCTTATTCCGAACGGAATTTATGTTTATCGATAGGGAAGAGCTTCCTACCGAAGAAGAACAATATAAAATTTATAAACAGATTGCAGAAAAAATGTTACCAGAACCTGTTACGATAAGAACTATTGACGTTGGTGGTGACAAACTTTCCCGTATTTTAAATCTTTCTCACGAAGATAATCCTAATCTTGGCTGTCGGGGTATCAGGATTTCTTTTGAGAATATTCCTATTTTTAAACAGCAGATCAAAGCTGCGTTAAGAGCAAATGTGGTTGGAAATATTAAACTCATGTTTCCAATGATATCTGCTGTATCTGAGATTTATCAGGCTAAAGAAATTATTGAAGAATGTAAACTTGAACTCAAGGATAAAGCAGTTGAATTTAATTCGGATCTTCCAATCGGTGCGATGATCGAAATACCTTCAGCTGTAGTTACTTCAGATGTAATTGCGGCTGAATGTGATTTCTTAAGTATTGGTACAAATGACCTGGTTCAATACATTCTTGCTGTGGATCGCGATAATGAAGCAGTAGCATCATATTATCAATCTTGCCATCCATCTGTATTAAGATCAATACAATTAACAGCAGAGAATGCTCATAAAAGGGATATAAAAGTTGCTGTATGCGGAGAAATGGCTTCTGAACCCAGATTTGTACAACTGCTTCTGGGGCTTGGAGTAGATGAACTAAGTGTAAGCCCGGGCAGAATGTTGAAGATAAAAAATGAAATTTTAAATAGTAGTTTGCATGATTCACAATTACTTGCTGAAAAATGTCTTCAGCAGAAAACCAGTGCAGAAGTAATGAAGTTATTGAATTAAAATGTTAATGAGGATAATATGTTAAAAGGGAAATATTTATTTACATCTGAATCTGTTACAGAAGGCCATCCAGATAAAATGGCAGATCAGATTTCAGATGCAATACTGGATGAAATTTTTAAATGTGATCCAAATGCCAGGGTTGCCTGTGAAACGTTTTTAACTACAGGTATGGCTCTTGTTGGAGGGGAAATAACCACAGAATGTTATGTGGATATTCCTGAGATCGTTAGAAATACTATTAAAGAAATCGGTTATAATAATGCTGATTATGGAATTGATTCTAATACATGTGCGGTTATAACAACTATCGATAAACAATCACCCGATATTGCGCAGGGAGTGGATGAATTTTCCGAACACGAACAAGGTGCCGGAGATCAAGGCATGATGTTTGGTTATGCCTGTGATGAAACTGAAGAGTTGATGCCGATGACAACAATATTGGCTCATAAATTGGCTGCACGTTTAGCTGAAGTTAGAAAAGATAAAATTGTAAACTATCTTCGCCCGGATGGGAAAACTCAGGTCACTATCGAGTATTTCGATAAAAAGCCTGTACGAGTAGATGCTGTTGTAGTTTCTACCCAGCACGATCCTGAAGCTTCTTTAGATCAAATTAGAAAGGATATGATTGAGCATGTAATTACTCCAATTATCCCGGCCGACTTAATGGATGAAAACACAAAAATATTTGTAAATCCAACCGGCCGTTTTGTGCAAGGTGGACCTCATGCGGATACGGGACTTACTGGAAGAAAGATCATAGTAGATACCTATGGCGGAAAAGGCAGTCATGGAGGTGGAGCGTTTAGTGGGAAAGATCCTTCCAAAGTAGATCGCAGTGCATCTTATATGGCTAGGTACATTGCTAAGAATATTGTTGCAGCAGAATTAGCGAAGGAATGCGAAGTACAATTAGCGTATGCAATAGGCGTAGCAGAACCGGTTTCTGTGATGGTTCGTACTTTTGGAACCGGAGTTCTGGAAGATGGTAAATTGAATAAAATTGTACGAAAATTATTCCCGCTTACACCCAAAGGGATCATTGAGTATTTAAAACTCAAACGACCAATTTATCGCAAAACAGCAGCATATGGTCATTTTGGTAGGGAACTGCCTGACTTCACCTGGGAAAAGAAAGACATGGTTGAGAAACTTAAGGAATTAGGAGTACGATCCTGATTTCATGAGTTTTAATTTTCATTATGATCGCAAAAAGTATTTTGATCAACAATATCAAAATACAAAAAAATATATTGTTCCTTTTCTAATTAATACAATTGATTTTGCCGATAAAAATGTACTGGAAGTAGGTTGTGGTGAAGGCGGAGTATTAAAGGCGTTTTACGAACTTGGATGCAATATCACAGGGATCGATCTAGCATCTAATAAAATTGAAAATGCAAACAAATATTATTTGAAAATTAATACAAAAAATACCTATAAATTTATTGCTGATGATATTTATAATTTCGATCTGAATCTCCTGAACACATTTGATCTGATCATCCTGAAAGATGCAATCGAGCATATTCATCACCAGAATAAACTTATTCAATTCTTATCAGAAAATTTAAAAAAAAATTGCAAATTATTTATTGCATTTCCGCCCTGGCAAATGCCCTGGGGTGGTCACCAGCAGATCTGTAGAAATAAATTTTTATCATTTGTACCCTATTTTCATCTATTCCCAAATTTCTTTTACAAAAGAATTCTTAAGCTCTTCGGTGAGGAACAATCAACTATTCAAAGTCTGTTAGAAATTAAGGAAACAGGAATTTCAATAGAAAGATTTGAGCAAATTATTAAAAAAAGCAGTCTGTCTGTTTCTAAGAAGCTTTTTTTCTTTATCAATCCAAATTATGAAGTTAAATTCGGCTTAAAACCGCGCTTACAAAATAGTTTGATAAGTAAGATACCATATTTAAGAGGTTTTTTTACTACAACCTGTTATTACCTAATTGAAAAGAAATAGAAATGGATAGAAAGCGAAGATTTCGCAAATCTCTATTAGGTATTGTTAATTCAGCTTTGGCAGATATGAATGCAGGGACGCTGCTGGAAACAGCCTTGAAGAATTATTCCATAGAAAATAATTACATTCTTGTCGCAATCGGAAAAGCAGCCTGGCAGATGGCAAAAGCAGCTCATGAGATGCTTGGTAATAGAATAATTGATGGAATTGTAATTACTAAATACGAACATTCAAAAGGAAAAATTGGTAATCTGGAGATTCTGGAAGCTGGTCATCCAATTGTTGATGAAAATTCACTAATTGCTACCCAAAAAGTAATTGAAAAAGTGCAAAATCTTAATGAAAATATTCACGTTCTGTTTCTCATATCAGGTGGCGGATCAGCTCTATTTGAAATGCCTGCCACAGGAATTCAACTTTCAGAATTGCAAGCGATAAATCGAGCATTGATCAATTCAGGTGCTTCCATAAAAGAGATAAATGCTGTTAGAAAGCATCTCTCCATGGTTAAAGGAGGACGTTTTGCAGAAATGATTTTCCCTGCCAGGATTCATTCCTTTATTCTGTCGGATGTTGTTGGTGAAGATTTAAATTCGATTGCCTCCGGGCCGACAGTAGCTGATCCCGCAACTTCTAATGATGTCATAAAAATTTTAAGAAAGTATGGTGTAAATATTACAAAGGGAATAGAATCAATAATTCTACATGAAACCCCTAAACATATTTCTAATTCTGATTACACTATTATAGGTAATAACAAAGATTTATGTAAGGCTGTATTTAAAAAAGCTGAAAAAAAAGATCTTGATGCTGAGTTAATTTCATCCAAAATTGAAATGGAAGTAGCAGAATTTGCCGATTTAATTGAAGAAAAAATAATCCAGCAAAGAAAAACACAGCAAATTAAACCGAAACTGTTGATCTTTGGAGGAGAACCAGTTGTTAAAGTTAGTGGAAAAGGCACTGGTGGCAGAAATCAACATTTAGCACTGCTGATGGCAAAACGGATTTCCGAGATGGAAAATGTATTCTTCCTGTCTGTAGCTTCTGATGGATCAGACGGTCCCACAGATGCAGCCGGTGGAATTGTGGATGGATATAGCTGGCAGGAAATGAAGGATTTGGGGATTGATCCAGAGAAAGCTTTAGTAGAATTTGATTCTTATAATTGCTTGCTGAAATCAGGTGATCTAATAAAAACTGGAGCTACAGGGACAAACCTGAACGATATTTTGTTAGCCCTTATTTATTAATGAATATATGTATAATTATTATTAAATTAATTGACCAATCGTACTACTAAATTTTTTTGGTAAAGCAAGTCAGAGGTTAGTGATTCTTATAATTCTGGAACAGGAAATATCTCGACCTAAAAATAAAAAATGTGTAAATTGTGATAAGCTAAACCGGGAACGGGTGTATGCATAACAGATTGAAAACTAAGTTTTTAGGTGTGAAAGTAAAATCACCGCTGGTGCTGCCGGCTGGTGTGATGGGGATGTCGTTTTCTGGAATGCACATTTCTGAAACTAACGGTGCTGGCATTGTAACAAGTAAATCATTAACTCTTCAACCAAGAACAGGTCATAAAGGGCCTGTGATTTCTGAATTTGAAGGTGGAATCCTTAATTGCATGGGATTATGCAATCCAGGTATTTCGGATGGTCTGAAAGAGGTTGATCAATATAAAGAACGCTCACAAACTCCAGTTATTGTGAGCGTTTTTGCTACTAACACAGAAGATTTTTTGCTGCTAACAAAAGAAGTTAACAATTCAAAAGGTGATTTTCTTGAACTAAATCTATCCTGTCCTAATGTATTTGATGAATTCGGAATTCCCCTGGCTGCTTCTAAAGATGAAGTATTTAATATTGTTAAAGCTGTAAAAGAGATTTCCAACATTCCTGTTATTGCCAAACTTTCTCCCAATGTTTACAATATCGTAGAAATTGCTTCAGCTGCTCAAAAAGCTGGTGCAGATGCCCTTTGCTTAATAAATACAGTTGGTCCTGGTATGATGATTGATGCCAAAATGGTAAAACCTGTTCTCTTTAACAAGTTTGGTGGATTATCAGGTCCCTGCATCAAGCCTATCGCTCTCAAACTGATCTATCAAACATATTCTGCCGTTAGTATTCCAATTCTGGGAATGGGTGGAGTTACTTATGGAAAAGATGCTGTGGAAATGCTGATGGCTGGAGCCACAACAATTGGTGTAGGAACAGCAGTCTATTATAGAGGAATTGAAGTTTTTGATAAGATCAATAATGAAATTATTCAATTTATGGATGAAAATGGATATGAGAATATAATTGATATTCCAAAGCTGGAGAAATTGTATGGATAGATGTACTGGCTACAATGCTCTGCGTTGTAACCAGGCTTTTTACGCTCTGCGTGTGAATGATTATCTGTTATCCGCAGGAGCGGAGAATCTGCATTCCGACGGAGACCGTTGGAATGAGGAAAAGAACCGTTCCAACGCTGAGCATTGGAACGAGAAGCGAAAATTATTAAAACGAGTGATTTAATTATGACAAGAACCAGATATAAATTCATAGAAAAAGATCAACTGCACTTCCTGACCTGTACGGTTGTGAATTGGATTTGTGTATTTGCTAATTCCGAAGTAATTGAAGTTATTCTTGATTCATTAAAGTTCATGCAAGATAATAAAAGATGGAAGTTATTTGCTTATGTCATTATGGAGCATCATATTCATTTGATTGCTCAATCCAAAGATTTAGGAAAAGAAATTGGTAATTTCAAATCTTTTACAGCTAGAAGCATCATAGATTATTATAAAGAAACGAATCAACTTCAAATGTTAAATCAATTTGCGCTTCATAAAGAGAAATTTAAAACTGACAGAGAGTATCAATTTTGGCAGGAAGGCAGCCACCCAGAAATAATTCAGGATTATAATATGATGCAGCAAAAAGTAGAATATATTCATAATAATCCTGTGAAAGCTGGATACGTGAATGAACCTGAACATTGGAGGTATTCCAGCGCAAGGAATTATGCAGGGATCGAAGGATTAATAGATGTTGAAACTGAATGGTAATTTCCTTTTGAATTCTGGTTACAATGCTCTGCGTTGTAACCAGGCTTTTTACGCTCTGCGTGTGAATGATTATCTGTTATCCGCGGGAGCGGAGAATCTGCATTCCAACGGAGACCGTTGGAACGAGTATGGAGAAAAATAATGGATAATCGCGTAACAATTAAAATATCAGATATAATCGATGAGACTAAGGACATTAAATCTTTTGTTTTTAATCATGAATTGGGAGCAAAACCCGGACAATTCATTATGCTTTCAGATTTCGAAGGTGGCGAAAAACCTTTTTCAATTGCAGATTGCACTGCGGATAATTTCACAATAACAGTGAAACGAATTGGTGAGTTCACGACTCGACTCTTTCAGAAAGAAGTCGGTGATTTCGTTTCTGTAAGAGGGCCGTATGGATCCTCTTTTTTTATATCCGGTGGAAACTTTTTGCTGGTTGGTGGCGGTTATGGCACACCACCACTCTATTTCCTGGCTCAAGAGCTTCTGAAGAATGGAGCGAAAGTAACTGTCGTAAATGGTGCCAGAACTAAAGATGATCTGGTTTTTTGCGATAGATTCAAAGATCTGGACGTAGAATATGCAAATATTACTCAACTTGGCTGTTTGGGAAGGAAAGGAACATCTGTGGACCTGGCAAAAGGAGCATTGGAGAATCAACATTTTGATCGTATTTATGCTGCCGGACCGGAAATGATGATGAAGGCTTTACAGCCACATTTGCATGATCAGGAATATGAGTTTCTATTTGAACGTTATATGAAATGCGCAATTGGCATTTGTGGAAATTGTACAATAGATCCTATTGGAATAAGGCTCTGTGTAGAAGGCCCTGTTCTTCCTAAAAAGCTGGTTGAGCAGCTTACGGAATTTGGTAAATATCATCGTGATGCAACCGGGAAGAGGATTGAGTTTTGAGATCCTTAGCAACGAACAAAAACGAACAGGGCAAACTAATTAATTGTCATCCAGAGCGTAGTGGAAGAATCAATAGAAAGAATAAAACCATGCGAACGGGGCATTGGTTTTCAAAGAAAACGATTGCTGTAATTCTTTCAATTATCAGTGTTTTCGTACTTCCTGCTGATCTGAACCTTGGAACGGTTGGCTGTGAATCATTATGAGAACTCTTTTAACAAATTGCCAATCTCCGGATGGAATCAAGAATATCATTATCAGGGATGGGATAATTGACTACATCGGATCAGATTTGCCTGAATTTGATGAAAAACTGGATTGTGCAAATCTAATTGTTCTTCCTGGTATGATCGATCCTCATGTGCATGTTCGTGATCTGGAAATGACTTACAAAGAATCCTGGGAAACTGCTTCTAATGCAGCAATTGCTGGTGGAATTACTACGATAATGGATATGCCCAACACTAAACCAGCAACAACTAATTTCTTCGGATTGAACGCCAAACGAAAAGCTGCAGAAAAATCAAAAGTAAATTATTATATTCATCTCGGGGCGACTACAAATAATCTCAATGAGCTAAGAAGTATCTTAGAAGGAAATCCTGAAGACATAATTGGCATTAAATTATTTTTAGCTGGATCAAGTTCCAATGAGGTTGTAGAAGATCCAAAGAAACTGGAAAAGATTTTCCTGCTTGCAAAAGAATTTGATAAAGTTGTATTAGTACATTCTGAAATGCAATCCATACTTAATAAATGGCAGAAATTAGCTCTTGTACAATCCATAGAATTTCATAATTCTATCCGTCATCGCGAAGCAGCAATTAACGGAACCAGACTTATGCTTGATATTGCCCAAAAAACTGGAGCAAAACTTTATATCTGTCATGTATCAACCAGAGAAGAAATCGATTTAATTCGAACTGCAAAAAGAATAAGCACCAATATCTTCAGTGAAGTTACTCCGCATCATCTCATTCTGAATGAAACGATACTGAAGCAGGCTGGTAACTTTGGAAAAGTTAATCCGCCACTTCGAACAGAAGCGGATAACGAAGCATTACTGGAAGCGATCAAAGATAGAACGATTGATTGTCTGGGAACAGATCATGCTCCACATGCAGTTGAAGAAAAGAGACAAGAATATTCAAAAGCACCATCTGGTTTCCCAGGTTTGGAAACAGCAATTCCACAAACATATTTTTTAGTAAAAGATGAGTATATTTCATTACGACGATACTCGGAACTGATAAGTTGCAATGCAGCGTATGTATTTGGCTTGAATAATGTTGGAGAATTAAAAGCTGGGTTCAAAGCTGATCTGATAATTTTAGATCCAGGTTTTGAGGAGAAAGTGATTCCTGAATTGTTCAAAACAAAAGCGAAATATTCTCCGTTTGAAGGTGTGATTGGACATACAAAAGTGAAATACACTTTTGTGAATGGGGAAAAAATGCTCCCCTTTAGAAGGGGAGATGTCCGTTATTGACGAACAGAGGGGTTTCGTAAGTTCAATGCAGGATTCAAGATTATTGAGATTGATTAACTCTAAGATTTGTTGTAACAAATCCCTTTTTATTCCCCCTTTAAAGGGGGATGTATTGAATCTCCAATATCGAATATTGAATTTCGGATGACGATCGTAGAGATGCAATACCTTGCGTCTAACGAAACAGGAGTTTCGCAGGAAAAGTATGTTCCCAAACAGAGTTTATGAACAAGAAAAATGGAAAAATCTGCTCCCCTTCGAAAGTGGAGATGTCCGGCTGTGACGGACAGAGGAGTTTTGTAAGTTCAATGTTTGATTCAATATTGTTAAAACTGGTTAGCTCTATGATTTGTTGCAGCAAACCTCCTGTTTCCTCCTTTCCGTCTTCATCGTGTTGCACCGCGACAATTCGAAGGGGGACTAAATGAAAAAGTGAAGGTTGTAATTGTTCGTGTTTGTTCGTTGCAAAAAAAAATCATGAGGAGATAATATATTATGACCAAAGAACAATTTGTTCTGGAACTGGAAAAGATCGGCGCGATCAAGTTCGGCAGCTTCACACTGAAGAGTGGACTTGTATCTCCCTTCTATTTTGATTTGAGAGATATGATCAGCCATCCGGCAATCCTGGAGGGTGTTGTTGATCTACTGGTTGAAAAGATCAAGGATATGGATTTCGATGTGATCACCGGAATTCCCTATACTGCTCTTCCCATTGCATCACTTGTGGCTGCCAAACTGAGAAAGCCGCTCATCTACATGCGCAAAGAAGAGAAGGCTTATGGAACCGGCAACAACGTGATCGGTAAATTTACCAAAGGCGCTAAATGCCTTGTTATTGATGATCTTATCACAACCGGAGCCAGCAAGAACGAAACTGCTGAAGGTTACGAAAAAGAAGGTATCATTGTAAAAGATTTTGTTGTAGTTATCGACCGTAGTGCAAACGGTGCTGAAGAACTTGGCAGGCAAGGTTACAAACTACACAGCCTTATAAGCCTGGAAGAAATAGTAAACTTACTGCAAGTTAAGGACTTGATCACTTACGAAAAAGTTCAGGAAGTGCGTGAATTTACCACAAGTCTGTCTAAACCAGCAAAAAAAGAAAAATATGTAAATCCTCTAACTCAGAAGCTGCTGGATAAGATGAATGAGAAGAAATCCAATTTGGTTCTATCTTTAGACGTCACATCACAAGCAGAATTCTTTGCCATGCTGGATAAAGTTGGTGAACAGATCGTAATGCTGAAAACGCATGTAGATATTATTGATGATTATGATGAGAATTTCGTTCCTAAATTACAGGAATATGCCAAGCGTCAAAACTTTCTGATCTTTGAAGATCGTAAATTTGCTGATATTGGCAACACAGTTAGGCATCAATTCCGTAATGGGATTTATAAAATTGCTGACTGGGCAGAATATATTACCGTCCATATGGTTGCTGGAGAGCTCATTCTAAAAGGGCTTTTTGAAGGTATTGAGAACAGGGCAGCTTTTGTATTAGCCCGTATGAGTTCCAAAGGTAATTTGCTTAATGAAACTTATACAAGAAAATGTTTTGACGCCGCAAAGAAAAATCCACAACTTGTAGCTGGTTTTATCGGGCATGGAAATAGTGTGGAAGATATCAAAAGATTCAAAGCCAAATTTCCTGGCAGCGAAGTGCTGATGATGCCGGGAGTAAAGAAAGAAAAAGGCTCTGATGCTATGGGACAGCAATACATAACAATAGAAGATGCAGTCGTTGGAGGTGCTGATTGTATTATCGTAGGAAGAGGAATCTTGAAAGCGGAAGATCCAGGTGCGGAAGCAAAATTGTATCGGAAGCGAGCTTGGATAGCTTATCAGGAAAGAAAACTCAAATAATTTTTTTTAGGAGTTAATCATGGAGAATATTTTTGAAGAAGAATTCAACATAATTGAAACTGCCTGCTCAGAAGTAAGAAAGACATTAGGAATCGGTTTCACTGAAAAAATCTATGAAGAAGCATTAGCAGTCGAAATTGAATTTGCTGGATTAAGAGTGGAAAGCCAGAAAAAAATTGATATACACTACAAAGGAAAACTCATTGGAAGCTACCTGGCTGATATGGTGATCAATGATGAAATACTAGTTGAATTTAAAAGAGAAGAATCTATTACAGATTCTCATACAAAGCAGCTACTTAATAGTCTGGCAGCAACAAACAAAAAATTAGGAATCCTTATAAATTTTCCTTATCAAGATAAAGAATTTGAAATCATAAGAGTAGCTAATATTAAAAAATAATTGATCCAGTCTACTGGGCAAATTGATTAAAGTACAAGGAGAGAAAATGAAGAATCTGATTTCAATGCGAGATCTTAGCAAAGATGAGATCCTTAATTTGATGGATATTGCAGGTAAAATTGAAACCGGGAAGATTATCCCTGATTTGCAAAGAAAATTAGCAGCGTTACTATTTTTTGAACCTTCCACCAGAACCATGTTTTCGTTTGATACTGCTATGAAGAGAATGAATGGTGATACAATAATTATGAGCGGAACTAAGAACACATCGGCAAAAAAGGGTGAAACTTTTGCTGATACTTTGCAGACAATTGCCCAGTATTCGGACATAATTATCATGCGAAGCCCAATTGAAGGTGCCGCGCGTTATGCCAGTGAAGTAGTGGATGTTCCTGTTGTTAATGCCGGTGACGGCGCCAATCAGCATCCTACACAAGCTCTATTAGATTTGTATTCAATAATAAAAACCCAGGGAACTTTGGAGAATCTTAAAATTGGCTTAGCTGGTGATCTTAGATTTGGCAGAACAGTTCACTCCCTGGCACAAGCAATGGCTTTATTCAATGTTGAATTCAAATTTTTCTCACCATCCTTTCTGCAAATGCCGCAATACATCAAAGACGATCTCTCAACAAAAAACATAAAATTTGAAGAATTAAAAGATATCGAAGGCAATATTGATGATCTTGATATTTTGTATGTTACTCGTATCCAGAAAGAACGATTTGCCAGTCCCGAAGATTATGAAAAAGTTAAAGGATCATATATTTTAAACAAATCTATGTTGGATGGTGTGAAGACGAATATGAAAGTAATGCATCCACTACCCAGAGTTGATGAGATAGCAACTGATGTTGATGATACTGAGTACGCTTATTATTTTCCTCAAGCCAAAAATGGAGTGTTCACCAGACAAGCTATAATTTCGATTTTACTGGGGGAGGTGTAGAAATGGAACAAGTTAAACAAATAAAAGTTAATGCTATAAAAAATGGAACGGTTATCGATCATATCACTGCCGGCCGTGTGCAGAAGGTGTTGGAAATAGTTAATCTTGATTCACCTGAAACAGTGATGATAGGAATGAACCTGCACAGCAACAAAATTGGTAAAAAAGATATAATAAAAATAGAGAACAAGGTTCTATCGCAAGATGAAGTAAACAGCATTGCTTTAATTGCACCAAAAGCTACATTGATCATCATCAAAGATTTTGAAGTTGTTTCAAAAGACTATTTGGAACTTCCTGAAAAAATTAGTAATCTTATTGTGTGTCCAAATCCTAAATGCATAACTAATGAAGAAATCATAAATTCTGAGTTCAGATTAACAGAAGATACTCCTCCACAAGTTCGCTGTTCATATTGTGAAAAGAAGTATCCTATAGAAGAAGTGAAGATAAAAAAATAATGTATCGATCCTTGCTGATAGGAGAATGAATGGCAAAGAAAATCCATAATGAACCATCGAGAACACTGATGGAGTATCGTCTGTTGCCCGGTTTAACAACAGAAAGATCAGCTTCATCAGAAATTTCTCTTCGAACTCCGCTGGTTTATTCACCTGAAAATGACAAAAAATATTTTCTTAATATTCCGTTGGTTTCTGCTGCTATGCAATCAGTTTCCGGAGCTCGCATGGGTATTGAGCTGGCCCGTTTAGGCGGAGCAGCTTTTATTTTTTGTTCTCAAACAATCGCATCTCAGGCTGAAATGATCGCGGAAATTAAAAACTACAAAGCAGGTTTTGTGCAGCCACAGACGATGAGACCCGAAATGAAGATAAGTGAGATGTATGAAATGCGTAAGCAAACAGGCCATTCAACTTTTCCAGTTGTTGATAAGAATAACAAATTTCTGGGTTTGATCTCCAAATGGGATTACGATATTTCTCTTCATGCAGAACTTTTGGTAAAAGATAGAATGATTTCTAAACAACAGATTGAAATTGGTGTGAATATTACTGACCTTAGTCAAGCTAATCAAATTCTTCTGGAAAGTCATAAATCTGTTCTTCCTATTGTGGATGAAGATGGAAAACTTTTATCGATGATCTTTCGAAAGGATATTACAGACCAGACAGATAATCCACTGGAAATTCACGACGAAAAGAAGCGATTGATCGCAGTTGCTGCCATAAATACACACGATTATAAGGAAAGAGTAAAAGCGCTGGTAAAAGTAGGTGTTGATGTACTATCCATCGATACTTCTGATGGATATACACAATATCAGTCGGATGCGATTAAATGGATTAATAGAAATTATCCAGAAATACCAGTAATTGGTGGAAATATTATTACACCATCAGGTTTTCGTTATCTGGTTGATGCTGGTGCAAAAGCCATAAAAGTAGGAATGGGTGGAGGTTCGATCTGCATTACTCAGGAGCAGAAAGGAACCGGTCGTGGGCTGGCAACAACGATCATTGATGTTGTTGCAGAACGAGATAAATATTATAAAAAAACTGGAATTTACATTCCTGTAATTGCCGATGGTGGTGTAACCAGCACAAAAGATGTAACGATTGCTTTAGCTCTGGGAGCAGATTATGTGATGATGGGTCGTTATTTTGCCAGAATGGATGAATCTCCTACTAACAAGATCGTAGTGAACAATCGTGTGATGAAACCATATTGGGGAGAGGGATCAGCTCGTGCGCAGGAATGGAAATTAAAACGTTATAATCAGGGAAAATTTGTTGAAGGTGTGGAAGGTTTGGTAGAATATGCAGGCCATCTGCGAGACAATTTGGAAGAAACCTTAGCAAAGATCAAATCTTCTATGAGTACATGCGGAGTTCAAAATATCAGGGAATTTCATGAAAAAGCTGAATTGGAACTTGTTTCCGCACTCTCCATACGAGAAGGTAAAGCTCATGATATTTATCAGGGATCGGAAAAAGATCAGGAAGAATTTAATAATGAGAATTGAAGATTTACTATTGATTATTTCGGGCTGTAAGAACCGGCTGTAGAAAATTAAATTTCAGGAATTGACTCAAAGTGAAGCTTGAGTTAAGGACTGAACATTTCTTGTTACGAAATTTGTCTTCGTAATTTGTGTAAGTGTTCCCAAGGCAAACTTGGAAACGAGTCAATTGAATATTCTTGTTACGAAGTTCGTCTTTGTAGCGGTGGAATAAATTTCGTTCCAATGCTCTGCGTTGGAATGAAGAATTATTCAATATTTAAACGGAGTTTAGATGATCGATTACAAAAAAGCTGGTGTTGATATTAAAGCTGGTGATGCAGCATCTATAATTGCATATAATTTTGCGAAATCTACTTTTAATTCCAGAAAAGGTATGATAGGAGAACCGCTGGTTGAAGATGGCTCTTTTGCCGGGCTCATCGATATGGGTGAGTTTTATCTTGTTC
>Ga0164318_10000594_pt1 | contig 28667 bp, 23 predicted proteins | sample GuaBasSedimGuay9_FD_113734 | JGI IMG/M metagenome (GOLD analysis project Ga0164318, IMG submission 113734) | Subseafloor sediment microbial communities from Guaymas Basin, Gulf of California, Mexico - Guay9, Core 4571-4, 0-3 cm | ecosystem: Environmental > Aquatic > Marine > Hydrothermal vents...
CAAGTTTTGTGTTCTCCGCCGGGGTTGGTTCTGACGTCTCGGGTTCCATTTCCCCAGGTAAATTACAAGCCAAGACGGACAGGATGATCAAGAAAATCGGCCAGAGCAATTTTGTTTTGCGGGTGGTCATTGTTTATCTCCTTGTAAATATTTATCTAGGTATGGGCAGTTCCCTTGAGGGTAGTTTTGTGTGGGCTTTGATATTATAATCTGAGCAAAATCACAAGGCAAACAAAAATTATACGAACCGAAGTTTTCTTGCTGTTTGAATATAAGGTGTAAAATGAATCAAGAAAAATATTCTTATACAATTTCTGAAGAAGTGTTTGCACAATTCCCAGGGTACCATCGTGGCGTTGTGTTGTGTTTTGGCGTTAGGAACGGGAGTTCGCCTCCAGAATTAATTCAGTTGTTGCGTGCGGAGGAGGCTGCGCTTCGCAAACGCTTAGATATTGCCTCAATATTAGAAGATGAGCGGATAAATTCATGGCGCGAGGCTTATCGAAGTTTTGGCGCAAAACCAGGTAAATTTCGCCCCTCAATGGAGGCGATGACTAGGCGGGTGTTAAAAAACAATGACTTGCCTTCTATTAGTAAACTTGTAGATATAGGCAATGTAATATCGCTTAGACATCTTGTTCCGGCGGGGGGGCATGCGATTGATTTAATAGAGGGCGATTTAACCTTACGCCAGGCGATAGGGGATGAAATTTTTATTCCCTTTGGGTCTGAGCAAATTGAGAATCCGTTGCCAGGAGAGGTTATTTTTACAGAAGGAAAAACGGTTCTCACAAGGCGTTGGACATGGCGGCAGGCGAATCACACAATTTTGACGGATGCTACCTCGGCTGTTGAATTTAACGTGGATGGACTTCCCCCAGTTGGTGTTAATGATGTTGAGAAAATATGCTGTGAAATTGTTGATTTGGTACAACGGTTTTGCGGTGGTGATATTAGGTATGAAATTTTAAAGAAAGAACACCCACAGCTTGTTCTAGAAGTATAGTAGATATCCTAGCTATAAGGGCACTTTGGCAAAAGCAAGAAAATAGGACACGGATTGGCCTGCGGCCTCGCGTGAAGCCGCTTTATAAGCCGCGTGGTGAGGGGGAACTACAATCAGGTTTGGACACACCCTCACCGCTTGGAACATTGGCATAGCGGAGTGGACGCCAAATTGACGTGCCGCGTATGAGCAAGACGCCACCACTCCGCGTTGGTTTGGATTTCCCCCCACAGCAAAAGGTTTGCCACGCAAAAATGTATCCCGCTTTTCTTCCACCGCGCAAAAGAAAGCATCTAAATCTAGGTGAATGATAACGCGGGATATTTCCATACGTTCTCAGTTATTCTTTTTTATAGGACTGACGGAGTTGCACAGGTTTAGCCGTGGCGCGTACTTTCAGGTTGATGATCTCTACAAACATTGAGAAAGCCATTGCGAAGTAGATATAGCCTTTGGGAATGTGAAAGTGTAATCCATCGGCGAATAAAGAAACTCCAATGAGGAGCAAAAAGCTCAAGGCCAATATTTTAACGGTGGGGCGGTCATTGACAAAGTGGCTAATTGGCCCCGAAGCATAGAGCATAATGCCTATGGCAATAATTACTGCGGCTACCATAATTACCAAACTTTCGGCCATGCCAACCGCCGTAATAACCGAGTCGAGTGAAAAGACGATATCCAAAAGCGCAATTTGAAATACCACCGACCCAAATGAGACTTTCGCATCGACTTCTTTCACTTCCGTTTCTTCACCTTCGAGTTTATGGTGAATTTCTGAAGTGCTTTTCCATAATAAGAACATTCCTCCCACCATGAGGATAATATCTCGCCCTGCTATTCCATGCTCTCCAATGTAAAAAATGGGAGTGGTTAGATTGGCTAACCACGCTATTGATAATAATAGCAAAATGCGGGTTCCCATCGCTAAAAGCAAGCCGACTTGCCGCCCTTTGGCTTGGTCTTTTTCTGGCAGCCTTCCAGCCAAAATAGAGATAAAGACAATGTTGTCAATTCCCAATACAATCTCTAGCAGAGTTAGAGTTAATAAAGCAATCCATGCGTTTGGGTCAGTTAGTAATTCCATGTAATTTTCCTTTCGAGCTAAATAGCTATTTTCAGTGCATAAGTGTATCATATTTTCGAGAAAGCTAGGAAGCAAGAAATCAGATAATCAGGAGAATTTGGACACCCTAGCCTTCTAGCACCTCAATCTGCCCACTAGAGCCGCTCACCCGCACGCGCTGACCAGTTTTTAGCCGCGTGGTGGCTTGGTTTACGCCCACCACCGCCGGAATGCCGTACTCACGCGCCACAACCGAGCCGTGCGTCATCATGCCTCCTACCTCCATCACCAGGCCGCCCGCCGCTAAAAAGAGCGGCGTCCAGGCGGGGTCGGTGCCGGGGCAGACCAGTATTTCGCCGGGGAATAGCTCCGCGCCGTGGGGGTCTAAGATAACCCTTACCTTGCCCTCTACCACGCCCGGAGAAACAGGATCACCTACCAGGGCGTCTTCATCCCCCACCGGGGCACGCATTCCCTCGTAAAAGGCTCTGCCATCATTTAGCAGCAGGCGTGGAATTTGCTTGCGCCTCATCTCTACGGCGCGTGCCGCGCGGCGTTCATCCACAAGCGTTTTGAAAGTATCTGGGATTGTTTTTTCCGTCTCAATTTTCTCTAGTTCATCAATTTTCAAGAAGAATAAATCGTCAGCCTGTTCTAAAAGGCCGGCTGCGACAAAATCTTCTCCAGACTTTAACAACCCCTGCCGAATAATGCCCATCATGCGGATTGCGAAAAATTTAGGAGCCTCGCGCAGGCCCGCCACCGCTCGGTAACGAGTGACAGCCCAGCGAACAGCCTTGGCCTTTAGGCGTCCATGCTTGGTTTTTTGAACCGCGTTTATGAGCCGCTGAGCGGCTTTTTCTGCCGCTTTTGCCCCTTTAGCGAAAACAACATCGGGAGCTTTTTCGGGGTCTTCAATTTTCAAATAACTTTGCACGACTTGCATTACATGAGTTGGATTTTCGCGCCAGCGGAGGCGGCCAATATCAATTTCTCCCAGGCCGCGCATCCCATATTGCTTCATAAACGCGGTCACTGCTTCTTGCGCTATTTTTGGGAGCTGTTCATTTTGATATTCGGTTGATAATTCAGCGGGGTTTAGCGTGTTGAACATTTGCGCCGATGCGGTGTCGGCGGCAATGGCTTTTGCCGTATCCCATAGGATTAAATCCATCTCGGTGGTGACGTTGTGGGGCAGTCCACGGGCAATTTCTAGCGGGAGCAGTTTTAGCGCGGGATCATCTAAAACCTGGGCGGCCTGAGCACTAAAACGCTGCAAAATCCCAAAAAATGGAGCCATTCCGGCCACTACGGCGACAACTCCCTGCGGAATGACCATGTACGGGAAAATATAACGCGCTTCGTAGAGCAAAGCCACTTGCCGAGAATATCTCTCCCACACACCTGTGTCAGGCGGGGACTCTATATCCTTTTGCGTCTGTGCGACAGTAGAGCTAAACAACTCTAAAATACGCGCGGCCTCCTTATCAGGTTTGCGCCAAATTTTGATAAGCCGCGCCCACGCCGGAATAACAAACTTCAATAGCCTCACCAAAGACCGAAAATTTATTATAGGGCCTTCTGGCTGCAAGCCAGGTTCGTCATCTAAATCTTTGAGAGCTTGAGCAACTCCCAGGTCAATAGATTTAATAGCGGTAGCATAAACTTTGTGCCCCATGGGATGCTTGATAATAGAAGTAATATTAATCCACAAGCGTTCCCCCGCGCTGGTAATTCCCACTTGTTCTTTATAATCCACATCAACCCCAAACGCGAGCGCACTGTTGCTTAACATTAACTTCATCACATCTTGCCCCAGCGGCGTAATCGGCTCCATTATTCCCTGCACAGCGTGGAAACCGAACATAGCCTTTAGCGGCGGATTTTTCATTTCCTCTGGGATGGGGTACAAAGCCGTAATTGGCCGCGACTGCAATAAATACAACTTTTCGTCAGCCCAAGCCCACTCAATATCTTGCGGAAAATCATATAAATCAACCACTTTTTGGCCTAAATCAGACAGGGATAAAATCGCTTCATCGGGAAGGGCTTGGAGATGCCCGGCGTGAATCTCTTCGGTAAGCGTGCCGCTCTCCTCTCCGGCGTGAATAGCCAGTTCCTTGGCGCCTAAAAATCTGCTGGAAATCTGGCGTGTGGCAGTTTCTACAACGTAATGGTCTGGTTCAACGTGACCACCCACCAGTGCCTCGCCCAACCCCAGCGTAGCATCAATAACCATCTCGTCCCGCCGCCCGGTTAAGGGATTAGCCGTAAACAGCACCCCCGCCGCCTCCGACTGCACCATCTCTTGCACCACCACCGCCAAAGCCACCTCGTCTTGCGCAATCCCATTCCTAGCGCGGTACCCAATAGCTCGTGCCGTCCACAAACTGCTCCAACACGCCACCACAGATTTGAGTAAATTACCCTCACCGACCACGTTCAAAAAAGTATCTTGCTGCCCCGCGAAAGACATCCTCGGCAAATCCTCCGCCGTTGCCGAGGAACGCACCGCCACCGCCGCGCCAGCTGCCTGCGCATAGCCAGCCCGGATAGCTGCCGCCAACTCAGGCGGCAACTCCCCCTCCGCGAACCAAGCCCTAATATCCCTAGCCACGTCTTGCAACTCGCTAGGATTATTGACATCGATTTTGCCTATGCGTTCCAAAATTCTCCCTTGGAGACGATTGGACGCCACAAAAACCTCATACCCTGCCGTAGTCACAAAAAAACCGCCCGGAACCCGGAACCCGGCCTGAGCTAGCTTGGCTAAATTAATTGCCTTCCCGCCTACTTGGGCGAGCGTTACATCCTGAGCATTGAATGGGAGAATAAATTTTTGCATATATTTGTCCTTTTTGAGGAAATTAGTGACTAGGAAACTACTAAACTAATAAACTCCCCGCCACCACCTCCACGGGATGCAGCGCGGTGCGCTCGGTGGTATGAGCAATTTGCTCGCGGCAAGATGTCCCCGCCGCGCAAATGATAGTCTCTGCGTCTGCCGCCCGCACCTCAGGGGCAACGCCCTCCTCTGCGATTTGCAACGAAAGCTCATAATGCTCGGTCTCGTACCCAAACGCGCCCGCCATCCCGCAGCACCCCGCCTTCGTCTCCTCAACCACGCAATTAGGAATCAACTCCAACATCTTCCGCGTCCACTCAGAGCCGAAGTTCGCCTTTTGCTGGCAATGCGCGTGGAACAAAACTCGCCGCGGAGTATCATCAAAGGCCAAGCGCAAGTTCCCCGCCTCTGCCTCGCGTACCAAAAACTCATCTAGCATCATGGCCGCCCCCGCCACAACCTCGGCGTCATCGCCGGGCACCAAGTCGGGATATTCTCTTACCAACATCACCACGCTGCTTGGCTCGCACCCCACAATTGGAATCCCGCGCCGCGCGTAAGGGGCCAGCAGCCCCAAATTTCTCTCGGCCAACCTTTTCGCCTTTGCCAACAACCCTTTTGAAACCGCAGGCCGCCCGGAATCCACTTTCTCGGTTAACACAATTGGCTCAAAGCCCGCCTTTTCTAAAATTTCAATGGCCGCTTTTCCAATATGGGGATAATTAAATTCCATATAAGTGTCGTGGAAAAAAACAACCTTGGGACGTGGAGAACTGCTAACGGGCGCGGGGTGTTGCTCAAACCATTCTGTGAACCTCTGGCGTGCAAATTCTGGAAGTTGGCGTTGGGGGTGAATGCCCAAACGTTCTGCCACTCTTCGGGCGGGACCGCGCATAATAGCGTTAGCCAGCGGCGCGAAACGCTGCGCTAATTTGCTCACTCCCTCTATATTGGCGAAAAACCAAGACCTGAAAGGCAAGCGGTGTTTTTGATAATATTGGTACAGAAATTCAGCCTTGAGCTTGCTCATATCTACCGCAGAAGGGCATTCGCTGTAGCAGGCCTGACAAGAGAGACACAAATCTAGCGCGTCATATAATTCTGGCGATGACATGCCCCACGGCCCCAGGCGGCCTGTCATGGCGGCACGGAGCGCGTTAGCCCGCCCTCGGGTGCTGTATTTCTCCTCGCGGGTGGCTCTAAACGATGGGCACATTACCCCCGTGTTGGGTTCTAATCCGCGACAAACGCCGGCCCCGTTGCACATTTCTACCGCTCCGCCAAACCCGCCTGTAGCGTCAAAATTGAAAATGGTATTTATGGGCGCGTACGCGGCAATGTAGTTTGATCCGTAGCGCATTAGGCTTTCATCATCCATGCGCGGCGCATTGACCACCTTGCCGGGATTGAGTAAATTATCGGGGTCGAAAGCGGTTTTCACTTCTTGAAAGGCTTGCGTTAGCCGAGCGCCAAATAGCTGTTCTGAAAACTCTCCCCGCGCTATGCCTTGGCCGTGTTCGCCGCTGATTGTTCCTCCGTATTTGATGACCAATTCTAGCGATTTTTCGGCTAAGAGGCGTATTTGCTCTATGCCTTGCTTGATCTTTAGGTTCACCATGGGGCGAATATGTAGGCACCCCGCGCTGGCGTGCGCGTAAAGGGTGGTTTCCCCTGCTCCTATAGATTGGGCAAAATGTGTAATTTCTAGGGCGTAGTCGGCTAAATGTTCTACGGGGACGGCGGCATCTTCTATACATGAGTGCGGTTTGGTGTCTCCGGTGGTGCTAAGGATTATGCCTAAGCCTACTTTGCGTGCTTTCCAGACTTTTTCTTGGTCGCTGGGATTGGTGAGTTTTATGACTTCTCCCAGTTTTTTTAGAAAGCTGTGAGGCGCGTTAATGCCAATTTGGTCGTTGTATTCTACAAGCAGTACTCCTTGCGGGTCGCCGTGGATGAAGGTGAGCAGGCTGCGGTATTCGCGTTTGCTGCGGGTGCGGTCTAGGAGCGTTTTGTCTATGAGTTCTACCGCGCTGGGTTTGGGGGTTTGGGCTAGTATTTCGGGCACGGCTTCTAGGGCCGCTCGCATTTCATCGAAGTGGATCAGGTAGAGGTGTTTGGTTTTGGGGAGGGGAACGAGGTTGAGCGTGGCGGCGGTGATGATGCCCAGCGTGCCTTCTGTGCCGGCCAAGAATGGGGCCAGGTTGGGCGTTTTTTGTTCGGCCAGCAGTTTGAGGTTGTATCCGGCTACGGAGCGGAAGGTTTGGGGGTAGCAGGACGCTATTTCTGGGGCGTACTCCGTCAGAATTTCAGCTAATGCGGCATAAATTGCGCCTTCACGTCCGGGGCGGGTTTTGCGTTCTATAAGGGTGCCCTCGCCTTGGGCGTTGAATTCTCCCCCTTCCCCATTAGAGAAAATTGTTTCAGCGGCTAGGAGGTGGTTGTGGGTCATGCCGTGGATGATGGAGTGGGCGCCGGTGGCGTCGTTGCCAATGATGCCGCCAATGGTGGCGCGGTCTGCGCTGGCGGGGTCGGGGCCAAAGGTGAGGTTGTGCGGCGCGAGGACGCGGTTGAGGTGTCCCAGGGTGAGGCCGGGCTGAACGCGGGCGGTGCGGGTTTGGGGGTCAATGGCGATGATGCCGTCCATGTAGCGGGAGAAGTCGAGGATGAGGGCTTCGCCCACAGCTTGCCCGGCTAGGGATGTGCCTGCCCCGCGCGGGAGGAGTGGGATTTTGTGTTCGTGCGCTATTTGGGCGGCGGCGATGACTTGTTTGGTGTGGCGCGGGTAGATGATGCCGATGGGCATTATTTGGTAGATGCTGGCGTCTGTGCTGTAGAGTATGCGGGTGAAGTGGTCAAAGTTGGCTTCGATGCCGGCGTTTTTGAGGGCGGTGGGGAGTTGGGAGGGCATGGGTTTGTTGAGGGGTGGGGTAAGAGGTGCAACGCACTTCCAAAGTGCGTTGCACCTTGTTATGTTTACAAATTTTCTAAATAACTTTTGATGTCTTTCGGTAAATCACGCCCGCGCAAATCATCAAGGACAAATTCTCTATAACCGGCTGGAGATGTAAAATTAGCACGCATAAATTCTGGGTCAAAGAGTGTGCCGTCTCGTTCTCCAATCCATTCTAGATAATTGGAGTAAATCCAGTCTGCGGGGTCAGCAACTAAGCCATCTTTGACAGGGTTGCCGTGAATATAACGGCATAAATGCAATAAGTGAGCGAAATTCAAGATATGTTTGGTTTTGTAATTATCTTCAAATAATGTACCTGAATGTTCATAGCGTTTATTGTAGGCTTTTGAGTAGCTGTTAAAAACATATTGGGGCAATAAGCCAGCCCGATGCTCACCGTTTTGCCGGATGAGAAAATGATAGTGATTGGGCATCAGACAGTAGGCAATTAGAGTTAGTTGATATTTTTTGGCATATTTTTCAATCTTATGCAAAACGAAGACATAGTTCTCAGGCTCTCTAAAGATAGAGACGCGATGTGCTCCTCGATTATAAAAGTGGTAATAATGACCTGGTAAATACGCGGGACGAGGCTTAGACATGGTATTTTCCCGTTATCGACAAGGTGCAACGCACTTCCAAAGTGCGTTGCACCTTGAATAAGATGAAGCCCATCCGAACAACGCCTTCCATTTCTGGGACGGGTTGAATTTGAAGACAGTTCCGTTTTGGCGCGCGTCAATGTAGAATGTGCCAAAATTGACTAGGGTAACTTTCTCTTCTCGTTTCATGGACTGGTATATTTCTTCCAGTCCGGCTTCTAGGGTTAGGGCTACTTGGCTTTCTGGTTGTCCAATTTGGTTGGCTACGGCTTTGATCCATTCTTTTTTGTTCATTATTGTTTCCGAGGTGAGACGCACTTTGGAAGTGCGTCTCGCCTTAATCATCCTTCTCCCCACACGCGGGCGATGACGGCATCAATTTTGGCTTGGAAGATGTCGATTTCATATTTGCCATCCAGGGCTTTTTGTCGCACCTGTTCAATAGTATAACATCTTGGTTCATCTGTTGAAAGTGTGTGGGGAAAGGCGATACAAATATCGCGTTACGCTTTCGTAGGACGACATTTATGCCGCTTTGCACAATATTTACATGTGAACCAACATCTTTTGAGGGCGGGGGTGAATTTACACGTTCTTCAATCTTCAAAGTGACAAAATTACGCGCGTATCTTATTTGCGCTATTGATAATCCCCGCTGAAACAAAATAACCAGGACATGCTGTAGTATAATGACGGGCGTTCTTCTCGTTTTTGCTATGGTTTGTTAAGCATGAACTGATAGTTTGTAGTAGCGAATGAAAGTTCGCCTGTGCCTGAAATGGGCACTCTCGTGCCCTACTACAAACACATCAAATTACATGTGACAAACCACTATTTACGTTTTACCCATTCACTATGTTCCTGCCTACTACACAACAAGAAATGCGCGCGCTCGGATGGACAGATTTAGACGTTATTCTCGTGAGTGGCGACACTTATATAGATAGCCCTTATATTGGCGTGACTATTGTGGGAAAGGTATTGGTAGATGCGGGTTATCGCGTTGGCATCATCGCTCAACCAGATATTGATTCTGGCAGCGATATCACACGTCTGGGAAAACCGCGGCTTTTTTGGGGTGTGACTGGGGGGAGCATAGACTCCATGGTCGCTAATTTCACCGCTGCTAAAAAACGCCGCCGCCACGGGGACTATACTCCTGGCGGTGTCAATGACCGCCGCCCCGACCGCGCGGTTATTGCTTACGTTAATCTCATCAAACGTTTTTTCAAAGATACCGCTCCCATTGTGTTGGGCGGCCTAGAGGCCAGCTTAAGGCGTATTGCCCATTACGATTATTGGTCTAATAAAGTGAGACGTTCTGTCCTCTTCGATGCCAAAGCCGATTTCCTAGTTCACGGAATGGCGGAAAAAACCATCGTTGCCTTGGCTCAGGCGCTGCGGCACGGTGAAAGCGTTCAAAAAATTTCTGGCCTTTGCTATATCTCCAATGAAATCCCGGCGGGTTATCTTGAACTCCCTTCTTATGAAATAGTTCGTAAAGATAAATACGCCTTTATAGAAATGTTTCACACCTTTTACAAAAATAACGATCCTAAAACTGCCCGTGGCCTTGCCCAGCAACAAGATACTCGCTACCTGGTTCAAAATCCGCCCATGTCTTATCTCACCCAAAGTGAGCTAGATGCTGTTTATGCCCTAGATTATGAGCGTGACGTCCATCCTTACTACAAGGCGCAGGGAAAAGTACGCGCTCTGGCAACCTTGCGCTCTTCTGTGATGACGCACCGAGGATGTTACGGCGAATGTAATTTCTGTGCCATTGCCATGCACGAAGGCCGCACGGTTCGCTGGCGCAGTCAGGACGCTATTGTAGGTGATGTAACGCAAATGGCCCAAACACCTGGATTCAAAGGCTATATCCAAGACCTCAGCGGCCCAACCGCTAATATGTACGGCTATGAGTGCGAGAAGAAACTTAATCATGGCGTTTGTGATCACAAGCGCTGCGTTTTTCCAGAGATATGCCCCCAACTCCCAGTGGATCACAGCCCGCAAACGCGGCTGCTCCAACGCTTGCGGTATATCCCCGGCGTGAAAAAAGTCTTCGTCGCCTCTGGTTTGCGCTATGACCTGCTATTGGCCGATAAACGCCACGGAAACAAATATCTTCGCGAAATTGTACGTTACCACGTTTCAGGTCAGATGAAGGTTGCGCCAGAACATACCGAAGATAACGTTTTGGATATGATGGGAAAGCCCAGCTCCAGAGATTTGCTTGAATTCCGGAGACGCTTTTTTCAAGAAACCAAAGCCGCTGGCAAAAAACAATTCCTCACTTATTATCTAATAGCCGCTCACCCTGGCTGTACAGAAAGGGATATGTGGAAACTCAAAGACTTTGCCTCTCGCGAGCTTAACATCCACCCTGAGCAAGTTCAAATATTTACCCCCCTGCCATCTACTTATTCGAGCGTGATGTATTATACTGAGTTAGATCCCTGGACAAAGAAACCGATTTTTGTTGAGAAAGAGTTGGGGAAGAAAATTTATCAAAAGAGAATAGTGGTTGGCAAACGGCGCTAGAGGATGAGAGTTAAATAACGGGGGAATGGGAAATAGCGGGGTGCCAACCAAACCTCCGAGACGGAGGAGTCACTCGCCCTGTGCGTTTTGACCCCGCCTGCGAGTTGGGTAGAACGAGGAGTGAAAAGATGAAACGTAAATTAGCTTTGCCAATTATTTTATTGGGTATTTCACTTGTGTGTTGTCTGGCGGTTGTATTGGCTCTGGGAGATTTTTACGCGCGTATCGAAACATCCCCGCAAAGGGAAACTATTGGTTTCGACTTTTCTAATCAGACTCCAAAAGAACCTCAGGGAGGCATGGCTGGGGCCGCTCATGTATTTGTGCATAATTATTCTATGCCAAGTGCCGGCTTTATTACTGGCGTGACCTATCTCAACGATAGAGAGCTAGATGGGCCAGAGCTTCCAGAGACAATCACCTTGCTTGTGCTGCGTCCAGTCGTTGGGGGATGGGAAGTCGTTTATCGGATTGCTCTTCCTCGGGATGACAGCGTTCCCACTACCACAGGTGTCACAACGTTTGATTTCCCCCATCCAGTGCCTGTTCAAAAAGGGTATGTCTTTGCCCATTGGTTAGAAGAGGCCAAAGGGCCAATCCCCATGAACATTGACGCTGACGCGGTTGCGGGCCGGAGCGTAGGAAAATTTGGTTTCAGTTCCGAAGATGTTGAGGTGGGACAAATCATAAAAAACGAGGGTTTTACCGGAAATAGAGATTATTTTTTGAACGTGATTTTTGAGTTTGCGCCGTAAGAATATGAGAGTGTATTTAGAGGCGGACTATGAGTAAAAATATTCCCGAAATGCCAGTGGAAGATGTGATAGAAATTGCGCGGTTTTTCAACCAACATGGCGTTGAAGTTATGATTGATGGATGTTGCCACGTCACAAAAGAAGAGCCAATACAGATTAAAAAGTTGGTGATGGCTAAAATTGATTGATGATTACCTCTCACCAATGCAAGACCATTCCCACCGCCAGGGCGATTTGCCCCAACTGATAGGTCATCATAATCATTAGACGAGCGTTGGGAAAATCCCCCACAAACCTTTTCCAGGCATTAAGGATGTCAGAGAGGTAGAATAGCGCGGCTCCTGCTCCAACACAGATGGCCGAGGTCGCGATCCATGCTCCACCCAATCCCCTGGTAAGCGCGGAGTAAAGCATGATAGTAATTATCACCGAGTAAATTAAAACAGGGGCGCGCATTTTCTCTTTTCCCGAAGTCTTCATCCCCCGATAGAGTTTACGGTAAACAATAATCCCTGGCACTATTAGTAAAAGCGCGATCGCAGTGGCGGGTAAATACGCTCCTTGAGGGGGTATGATAGGCCTAAAGCTGATGATATAGAAAATGTGTCCCAGCAAAAAGCTTACCAAGCCGGGCAAGAAAAGTTGATCTGTCCACAAAAGAAAAACGTCTCCTGCCAGGCAAAAGACCAACCCGATTACGAACCACAAGCGCGGGAACACGCTCCCGCTGGTTAGGAGATGGCTGTACGTCAGCACCCAAGCTATCAACGCCGCCATCATGGCTGGCTTGGCGAGACAAATACCCCAACGCATATCTTTATATTCGGAAACCCATTCTAGGACGGCGAACATGAAAGCGATTATTAACAAGGTCATAAAAAGTCTCCTTAATAGTTAAGTAATTACATAGTTGAGTAGTTTGATGGTTTATTGTGACGCTTACAAGTATACCAATTTACCAATCCCCTTTGGTAAAATATGGTTCTGACATGAAAAGCAAAATTACGCCTCAGCAACAAAAGTTAGCGCAATCCCTTCTTTACCTCTTAGAGCGGATTTCAGCCGATTCGCATTGGGCGCACAGAGCAAGTGGCGTTCGCGCCTCCCTAGCCAAAGCGCTGGATGACCAGACCGTCCCCGCCGAGCGGATTGGAGAACTCATTGGAATGGGATTCGACATTCTAGAAAAGGCCGCACGAGAAATCCCAGAGGATTGAGTTTTTTGCTATAATGAAGAGAAGATAGCCAATCCCTGATTCCCTAGCCACCCACCAACAGGAGTGTTTTAGATGCAACAATTGCGACAAGAAATTGTCTCTTGGAAAGAAGTAGAAAATTTAGCTGCCCACTTACTTACTCAATTAGAAACTGAATTTGATCTTATGATGGCAATATCTCCTAGCGGGCTTGTTCCCGCCGGAATTTTGGCCTCGGCAATGGGATTGGAGAATGTTCTCACCGCGCGGGTGGAATTTCTCTCAGATGTGGATGAGGATAAGTCAAAACTTTTCTCATGGCCTAATGTTATTTATTTCCCAGAAGGCGAGAATTTGGAGTCGCAGAACGTTTTAGTGGTGAACAACGCTTGGGGGGGCGGGCGCACAACCAGAGCGGTACAGAAGAAGGTAGAAGCTGCCGGGGGAATGCCTTACTCTTGCGTCCTTCACTTCAATCCGTACCGCAATTTGTTAAATTGCGAGCCAAATTACTACGGAGCTATTACAGACGCTTATGTCGTTTATCCCTGGGAAATCAGCCATGGTGGACCCCAGCGCGTTTTGCTCGAAAACGGGGGAAATTGGTAAATTACGCGGCTGTGTATGCCCCTTTTGCCCGCGCATGTATATTTTTTGGGAGATGAGTTTAACGTCCCAAAAACCAAATTAGCTGTGCTACTCCCAACCCTAAAAACATACCGCTGAAAGCTTCTAGGGGCGTGTGCCCCAACATCTCACGCAACTTTTCTTGATCGGCGAATTTGCCCCGTGCTAAATCCTCGATGATAGAGTTGATGGCTATTGCCTGGCGCCCTGCTTCTCGCCGGACGCCAGTGGCATCGTGAATGACTATTAATGCGGTCACCGTTGCCACAGCGAATAGAGGGGTGTCAAACCCGTAAAGCAGCCCAATGAGATAAGAAGTCGCGCTAACCAAAGCTGAATGAGAGCTTGGCATTCCGCCTGATGCCACAATGAGAGCGAAATTCCACTTTCCGTTTTGGAAGTAGTAGATGGGTATTTTAACAGCCTGAGCCAAAAACCAACTTAGCAGCGCGGCGAGTAAAACAGGATTGATAGCAATTATTTCACGCATCGGTAGTTTTATCCTCGAAAATTTGCTCTGCGTCTTTAGTAATGATTTGCACCTTGAGTTCTGCTTCGTCCAATAATTTTACGCAGAAATTTGCTAGCCTTTGCCCGCGTTCAAAAAATCGTAAAGTTTCTTCTAACGTGCGTTCGCTAACTTCTAGTTCGCCGACAATGCTTTCAAGTTCGGCTAAGGCTTGTTCGTAAGTTAATTCTTCAAGAGGGGTAAATTCAGTCATAAATCTCCAAGATTTGTGGGCTAGTTATTTGAGCGGTTGATGTGCCGCCAAACTGCGGGTGTTAAATCCAGCTTTGTTCGCGGTAAGTACCAAAAACGCCTTTCATTACGCTAACAATCTCGCCCAAGGTAGCGTAAGCGCGAACAGCGTTAAGAATATGGGGCATAGTGTTTTCTGTGCCCTGACAAGCAATGCGCAGGCGGTCTAAAGCCTGCCCGACCCTTCCCTGGTCTCGTTCTTGGCGCAATTTCTTAAGGCGAGTAACTTGCCTGCGGTAGCCTTCGGGGTCCATGCTTAGGAGGGGGATTTCAAACCCGTGATCTTCATTGTAAGCGTTGACACCAATCACCTTGCGTTTGCCTTGGTCAATTTCTTTTTGATAACGGTAAGCCGCGTCTGCGATTTCTCCTTGGAAAAAGCCTCTTTCAATGGCTGGGAGCACACCGCCTAAATCCTCAATGCGCTGGAAATATTCATACGCCTGAGCCTCCATGCGATTCGTGGCAGCCTCTACAAAATAAGACCCGCCCAAGGGATCAATGGTGTTTGCTACTCCTGATTCTTCTGCCAACACTTGCTGGGTGCGCAAGGCCACGGTCACCGCGTGCTCAGACGGAAGAGCTAAAGCTTCATCCATGCTATTGGTGTGCAGAGATTGTGTTCCGCCTAAAACAGCCGCTAAAGCTTGCACAGCAACACGAATGATGTTAATCTCTGGTTGTTGAGCGGTGAGAGATGCCCCAGCAGTTTGGGTGTGGAATCTCATTAGCCACGAGCGGGGATTTTTAGCCCCGAACGTCTCGCGCATCTCCCGCGCCCAAATTCGGCGTGCCGCTCGGTATTTGGCGATCTCCTCGAAAAAGTCGTTATGGGCGTTGAAAAAGTAAGACAACCGAGGGGCAAAGTCATCCACATCCAGACCTCTTGCCATCCCCCAGCGAACATATTCCATCCCATCCGCCAGCGTGAAAGCCAGCTCCTGCGCCGCCGTAGAACCTGCTTCCCGAATGTGATAACCAGAGATGCTAACCGTGTTCCATAAAGGGACATTTTTAGAACCGTATTCAATTGTGTCGGTCACTAAACGCATAGATGGATGGGGAGGGAAAATATATTCTTTTTGAGCAGTATATTCTTTGAGAATGTCGTTCTGGAGCGTTCCCCGCAGTTGGTCTTCTCTAACGCCTTGTTTTTCGGCGGCGGCAATATACATAGCCCAAATAATGGCTGCGGGCGAATTAATAGTCATGCTGGTAGAAACTTTATCAAGCGGGATGCCATCAAAAAGGCATTCCATATCTCTGAGAGACGAGATAGCCACTCCGCACTTGCCAAACTCGCCCAAAGCCTCTGGCTCATCTGTGTCGTAGCCCATTAGGGTGGGCAAATCAAAGGCCGTTGAGAGGCCCGTTTGACCTTGATCTAATAGATATTTAAACCGCTGATTAGTCTCTTCGGCGGCGCCGAACCCGGCAAACATGCGCATAGTCCATAACCGGCCTCGGTGCATCGTGGAGTGTACTCCCCGGGTAAATGGATATTCTCCAGGCAAGCCAATTTCTTTTTGGTAGTCTGTCTCTGCTATATCCAAGGGCGTGTAGAGTCGTTTCACTGGCGCAGACGAAGTGGTAATAAATTCTTCGCGCCGCTCTGGGTGACGGTCTAACGTTTCTTTGAGGGTGGTCTTTTCCCAGTGCTCGAAATCTTGCTTATATTGCTCTATCTCTTTGGGGGTGTACATTAAATAATTCCTCCAATTACGACTAGCTTTTTTAGTTAAGGGATGCCTGGCATGAATTGTTTCACCATCAAAGATTATAGCATCATTTGGCTTTTCGTTGGAAGAATTTCTATCTCTTATTCAGCCCTTAAACAAAAAAAGTCCCCAGCCAACTGAGTTTGTACTCAGCTATTGCCCGCGTGGCTGGGGACTATCAAGGGGACAAGCTCCCGAATGCAACCTCAATAATATATGGGAGCTTACTTTCAATATAGCTTAAAAAAACTAAAATACAAGCCCTTTTTTATGGTAAATATCTGTGCATTTTTGCAATAGTAGTTGGGTAGTTGGGTACATTAGACATTGCTAAATGCGGGATGGTATTTGATAATGCCTGTTTTTCCGTCCAGCGTGCCAGGTTGCAGCTCCAGAGCCATAAACGCTTCTGCGGGAACATCGTATTCGCAGTTGATGCCGAAGCGCGTAGAGGGCAAAAAGCCAAAAGCGGGGTAATAAAGGGGGTGCCCCAAAACGACTACGGCATCAAACCCTTGCTCTTTGCATCGTTCAAGCCCTGCCCGCACAAGCGCGGCCCCTGTGCTTTCGCGCTTATGCTCTGGGATCACTGCCAAGGGGCCGAGTCCCATCGCCTTGAGGTTCGGGTGTCCCTCCAAAGAAACTGGTGAAAACATGATATGCCCGATGATTTCCCCATTCTCCTCGGCAACGAGCGAAATAATAGGATGCGCTTGTACTCGCAGAGCGTCTACCAGTTCCGCCTCGGCGGTCGTTTCAAAAGCCGCCGCATTGACCGCTCTCACGGCAATTTTATCTTTTTTCTCTTCGTTTCGAATGAGCATGTGAAATTACCTTATAAGGTATAAAAAATGGGATGATCCATTTTGAGCTAGAAATTAGTGGACACTTTTTTCTCGTTGACCACATGTCATTGCGAACCCCCGCTTTTTAGGGGTGTGGCATGCTCTGCCAGGGCAAGGAGCGTTTTAGGGCTCCAACCTTTGGCATTCGGCGGATGAATGTTTTGAGGGGCATGGAAAGCCTTTGGATTTTGAATGATGAGGAATGGACGCGCCTTGGCAAAGTGAATTAAGTGATATTCGATCTAGCTACCCGACAGTTTTAATTTGGACACGGATTGACACGGATTCTTTTTTGTTTTTTCACAGAAAAATCCGCATTTTCCGTGTTTATCCGTGTCCGAAAAAAGTCTTTCAGCATAAGTGTTTGGGAACTAGTGTTGCGTCAAGGGTAGTATGACGTTGTTCGTAGTAGGGCACGATAGTGCCCGTTTCAGGCACAGGTGAACTCTCGTTCGCTGCTACAAACCATCAATTCACATTTGACAGACTACTAGATATTCGACAACTTCACACAGAGTATAAAGGAAACATTCTAAGGAAGCAACCAGATAACCTCTGCGTAACTTAAGTCCCTAATTTCGGATTCCCTATCGCTTGCGCCCTGATGCGGTAGCTGTTTGCTCCGTCTGGGAGCTGCTCATAGGTCACATGAGGGTCTACTACGCCAATTTCACGCGCTTCCGCCATTGCTTTTTGGCCGGTGATTTCTTTAGCATAGTCCAAAGCCTCCTGCAAAAGTGAAAAGCGTTTACGGTCTTTGCCAGCCTGCACAATATATCCCACGTGACGCATGGTTTTGGTTTGCTCCATTACCCAGGCTTCCTGATTGCTAATCACGCTGCCTGCCACCGCGCCAACGGCGTTAGCAACCTGGTAATAAGGCGGGAGAATCAATTCCGTGTGCAATAATTCTGCGACCCTGGGGAGCAGAATTTCGGCGGGCGCGCCAATCCCGATGATGGGAATTTTGAGATTGATAGTTGAGCCGAGATATGGGTTTTTTTGATAAAGATTCTCTTCAAAAAGCCACAACCCAAGATCATCGGGGTCTATATAATGCGGGGCGCGTTCCAGTGTTTTTCCGGTGATAAAAGATATGATCTCGGCGGAGATGCGCTCAGAGATGTGATCTTTCACAGTTTCTATGAAAGTGTTCAGGTCTTCATGGTAAAGATGCGCGGTTAAAGAGGCGGTGGCTTGGGCCGCTTCTACGTTCCAGGGCGCGAATTCTCCAGTCACGTGCAACAAGTCGGTGGGGGTGAGGCCCGAACGCCCGATGACCTCCTCGCGGAGGAGAGCGTTTCCTCCAAATTGCACAGGGTGAAATAAATCTAATTTGTCAAGAATGTCTGGGATAGCCATCGGGCCATTTTCGAGGAGATTGAGAACATCTTGAGTACGTGAGTTCAAAAAGGTATGGGCCGGCTTGCGCAACAAATACCAATACTCCAAGTTTTCCATCGAGAACGGCTTTTGGCGGTGGAGAGAGAGCTTTTTCAAATCTTGGGCCACGGCAGGGTAAGCGTGAGCCAGATAAGAAATGGGCGTGACCCTTTCGGGGCCAATAACGAGCTGGTCTTCAATATTCAAGGCAATGCGGCTGTCCCCGCCTAATCCTAGGGAATGGATGTGAGCGGCCCTGACTGCTGTGTTATATCTCCCAACAGTGGTTCCCTCTTCTCGAATGGTGACTTGCCCTTGGTCAAGGAGAGCGATGTCGGTGGTTGTACCTCCAATATCTACCACAACCGCGCGGTCAGTTTGGGAGAGAAAACGCCCCCCAATGGCACTGGCTGCCGGGCCTGAGTGAACCGTCTCCACGGGGCGGTTTTTCGCCAAATCGCTGTTTATCAGCGCGCCATCTCCGCGGACGACCATCAAAGGGGCGGTTACGCCTCTTTCTTCCAGGGATTGAGCCATAGCATTGATAAAATTTTGCAGCGCAGAGAGCAGCGAAGCGTTGAGAGTGGCTGTGGTGGCTCGTTCTACAGAATTTAATTTGCTGGCTAATTCATGTCCCAGAACAACCGGCAGACCGGTTGCTTTGGTAACTGCCTGGAAAGCTTTTTCTTCGTGACTTGAATTAAAAGGGCTAAAGTACCCTGAGATGGCAAAAGCAGCTACTTGATCTTTGAGCGTGGCAGCTTTTTCGAGGAGGGAATCCAGGTCGAGGGGTGCTTGCGGGCGCCCATGGAGGTTATGCCCCCCCCGAACGTAGTGAAAGTGCGAGGTGGCAAACCGGTTTCCCAGATTGAATTTTTCAACTAAGGATTGATCGTAGCCGAGTAGAAATAATCCTACCGGTTGTCCCTTACCCTCGGCGATAGCGTTTGTAGCTAAGGTGGTTGAAATGGCTACTAACTTAATCTCTTGGGGATCATCAGGTAACAAAGTGTCTAAGACGGTTAGAATACCTTCGGCCAGATTGTGCTTGGTAGTTAATGTTTTAGTTGTTTTTAATACCTTTCGTGTGCTTTGCTCAAGGATGACGCCGTCTGTGTAGGTTCCCCCTGTGTCTATGCCGAGTACCAAATTATGCATTATGATTTACCTTATTTTTGTCAAGTGAAACGATGGCTACACCACTGATAATAAGTATAGCCCCCAAAATTTGCCAGACATCAAGTCTTTCACCCAAGAAGATGTAGGCCATAACGGAGGCGAAGAGAATTTCTGTCATGGCTGTAATTGAGGCCGCGCTGGCAGGGAGTTTCTGCAGCCCGGCGGTGTAAGACGCGAATCCGGCGATGGTCGAGATTAGCACCAGGCCTGCGAACCAGGGAATGATGGCGGGAGAAGATGGCCAAGGGTCAAGTGTTCCCAATTGGTAAAGGAAAAGGGCTATAGTTCCAAAACCGAAGACGTATAGCAAAATTGTCCACGGGCTGTAATTGCTGCTTATTTTTTTCCCAAAGAGACTGAAAGTGCCATACATAACGGCTGATCCTAGGGCAATCAATACGCCAACAGGGATGATTTTCCACTCCCCGCCGTTTCCTACCAAGCCAGAGACCAGAATTGTACCCACCACTGCTAAAGCTATGGCTGCCAGTTTGTGGGACGTGATGGTCTCTTTAAAAACGAAGTAGGCCATGACGGTTACGAAAATAGGAGCATTGCATTGGATGACAGTAGCCAGGGAAGCGCCAATCATAACCACGGCGTTATTCCATAAAATATGAAAGATGCCGATGCTGATAGCTCCCATGGCGGCTAGCCAGGGCAGATCGCATTTTTTGACGCGTAAACGTTTGGGATTGGTCACGCTAATCCCCAGCAGTAAGACCAAAAACGTGGTCAGGTCACGCCAAAAGGCCAACCCCACCGCCGATAGATCGCTTTCCTCCATAATAAAACTGATGAAAATCCCTGAACTTGACCAAAAAACAGTAGCCAAGACAACTAACGCAATGCCTTTGAACTGCGCGGTGAGCGGTGCCGATTTTCTTTTCGCCATAACTTTTCCCTAGCTATTTGCCCAACTACCAGGTGCAACGCACCAAACTACTCCAGCGCCAAACCGTCAATATAAAGTCTGTTGAACTCTGGATCAAGGTCAAGCTCTACCTGTTTTGATTCTCGTGCTAATTTTTCACCCAGGGCAAAGCCTTCCTCTGTGAGGAATATAGCCGCGCCAAAACCTGCTCCATTGGCAATGGTTTCCACGGCTTCTTTTTTCACCGGTGGGATCATACCAATCTCGAGGATGGCTTCCACGTCCACCTGAGCGCCAAAAGAACCGGTTAAAATCACGCGCTCTAAATCTTGAGGTTCAAGGTCAAGCTGCTGCATAAGAACATCAATGGCTGCCCGAATGGCTCCTTTTGCTTTTTGGAGTTCGCGGATGTCCAATTGGGTGAGGTAAAGGTCTTTATCCGGCACAAGTTGAATGCGGCGCGTGCCCTGGTCGTCTTGGCTGATTTTGTCGGCGTAGACTGTGCAGTTGGGGTTGATGCGCCCGCTGGGTTGGATGATGCCCACTCGCCGGAACTCGGAAATCGCGCTGAGCAAGCCTGATCCCGTCAACCCGATCGGCTCGGCGTTTGCGATAGTTTCTAGTTTGAAATCATCATTATCCAATGAAACTTGGACAATAGCCCCATCTACAGCCCGTGAGCCGCAGGAGATGTTCACGCCCTCAAAGGCCGGGCCGGCGGCGGTAGAGGTGACCAGAATCCGCTCGCCGTTTGTGACCATTACCTCGCCGTTTGTGCCTAGGTCTATGGCCGCCATGGGGCCAGAGGGATTGTCGAACCCGAAGTAGGCCAAGCAGGCCAGAGCGTCCGATCCCACAAACCCGCCAATCAGGGGCGGAAGTGAAACCCGAACGTGCGCGGGGAAAATCCCATCCATGAGAGATTTGGCATCTTTAATAGATTTGGTGCTGTGCGGCTGAAAGGGGAGGTAGGCCAGCGATTCGAGGGGCTGCTCTGCTAAAAGGTGGTGCATAGCCACGTTCCCAACTATGGTCACTTGTTCAATCCTGTCCCATATTCGGGCGGGGAGATTGAGGGAATCGGTGGCCTGATTGATGGAGGCTAAGGCTAGACGGTGGAGACGTTTGACGTTAGCAGAGTCGTTAAGCGCGGCGGCCAAGCGGGATATGATATCCGAGCCGAAGACGGTTTGCTGGTTGAGACCTCCTCCTCCAGCGGCCACTTCACCATTATCAAGCATGGTTAAAAAGGCGGCTACGGTGGTGCTGCCAAGGTCAATTGCCAGTCCCAGCGGAACGTCTTTTTCGTGTTTGTAGCGTGAGCTGCCTTTGAATATTTTGTTGGAGTAAACGACAATAGGAGAGAGGACAATTTGCGTGTCTCCTTGCACCTTGGCACGGCAAGCCAGGCGGTTGTTCAGAGCTAGTTCGCCAGGGGTAAGGTTCTTTTTCTCCACCTCGTCAGGAGGGGCTATCCCTTGCTCTACCAGCACTTTGCATTTCCCGCACGTCCCGCGCCCCGCGCAGGGCTGCTCCAATGGAAGCCCTGTTCTGGCAATTACATCCCCTAAAATTTCTCCCTCTTCAGCAGAGATGGTTTTGGTTTCTTCGCCGTAAATGACAGTTACTTTTGGCATGGTTTTTCCTTTTCGTGTATTGCGTTCTATTCTTTTAGTATCTTAGAAATTTTATTATAGAAGCCCTCAATGTGGGCGTACATCAGCTTTTCTGCTTTATCTGCATCTCGTGCTTTAATAGTTTCCGCTAACTCAATATGCGATTCAACCGCTCCGGGCAGAAAATCGAGCTGAGGCAGCACCAGATACCACAAGCGTTGCGATAATCCAAAAAAGTGTTCCAAGACATCAGCCAAATATTTATTCTGTGTGGATTGGGCAATGGCCTGATGGAATTTATGGTCTAGCTCTAAAAGCTGGCCGATTTCCTCAGCTTGCTCCTGGCAGAGAGTGTCCAAGACAATAATATCATCCTCGGTGGCGTTTTGAGCCGCCTTTCTGGCGGAAAGTGTTTCCATGCAGAGGCGGATGTCGCTGATTTTCTTTAGGTCGTCAATATTGATGTCGGAGACGTATAACCCGCGTGGAGGGGCCTCCACTAAATGGTCGTGGATCAAAAGCCTAAGCGCCTCGCGAACTGGAACCTGGGCCATATCCAGTTCCTGGGCCAGCTTGCCTTCATCCAGCGGTTGGCCGGGTTTCAATTCCAGGGTGATAATCATCTCTCGGATTAATTTATAAGCGCGATGTGTGTCTACGCGGATTAATTCCATAATATTCTCCTGATGTTGTGTCAAACATGCTATAAGAGCTTCGTAGTAGTGAACGAGAGTTCACTACTGCTCGCAATTGTAAACTGATACTCTCGTATCTAACTATAAATGGGAAGATGTCGCTCTTAATCTGCCAGACGCGGTTTTCCTATTGCTGTAGCTTTCACGAGGTAACTATCCATACCTTCTTGTTCTGTTTCAACCACTACTTGCGGGTTATCTGCGCCCGCGCGCAAAGCGGCACTTTTAGCGCGTTCTTCGCTTAATTGTTGTGCTCTTTTAAGGGCATTTTCTAGTTCTACTAATTCTTCCCGTTGCTCTCGTGCTTGGACGTAAAAGCTAATGATGTCTACCCCAGAAAGGTGCGGGTAGATCAAAACTTCTTCTGTAACCATCACGCTTCCGGCAATAGCCCCGACGGCATTGGCAACGTCATAATGGTTGGGCAAAATCAATTCTGTATATAGCTTTTCAGCTGCTTTTTCTAGCATGACCTTTGCCGGAGCGCCAATCCCAATGATTGGTTCTTGAAGCATGATTTGTGTTTTTAGATGAGGGTGAGAGGGGTAAATGCTGTTATTTAGCATCCAACTCCCGAATCCATCTGGGTTGTTGTGGGGGATTTCTTTTTCGCTTAGGAAATTGATAACAGCTTCAATGATCATTTCTGTCATCATATCCCACAAAGATAGCGCCAGGGCGTCTTTGTCTTTGGAGAGGAAATTACTGAAAACATTTAAGGCTGCTAAAGAGGCTTTCTCGTTCCATGGAGTGTGGCGGCCATCGCAGTGCAGCAAGTCTGTAGGTGTGAATCCCGCTTTGCCAACTATTTCTTCTCGCCAAAGAATTTTGCTTTCAAATTGGTTTTTGGCTAGCAATCCCAATTCTTTCATTAATTCAGGAACTGGCTTGGGTCCATTTTTAAGCAATTGCAGAAGCTTTTCTTCGCGGGGATTCAGAGATACTCCTTCCGGTGCTTCGCGTTGCAGGAACCAATATTCCAACTCATCGGGGGAGGGGGCGGGCATAGAGCGTTTGGCAAGGGCTTCTAGGCGTTTTTGAACATTGGGATGTTGATGGGCCAAGTACGCTAGGGGAACAACACGTTCAGGCCCGATGGCAACGTTTTTCTTGCGATTTAGGGCAATGTAACTGTCTCCGCCTAGCCCAATTGAAAGGAGATTAGCGGCTTTGACGGATGTTTTGAACCCCGCTGCGGTTGCGCCTTCTTCGCTAATGGTGACTTGTCCGTTTTGGATGAGGGCCAGGTCGGTGGTTGTGCCGCCCACGTCCAAGATTAGCGCATCGTTCAGGTTGGAGAGAAACCTTCCCCCCATGGCACTGGCTGCCGGCCCAGAGTGGATGGTCTCCACGGGGGTGCGGGCCGCGAATTCCTCGTTCATGAGCGTTCCATCCCCACGCACAACCATTACGGGAGCTTCAATCCCCCTGTGTTCCATGGCTCTGCGTACGGCGATGATGAAATCTTGCAAAATGGACATTAAAGAGGCGTTTAGGGCGGCGGTGGTGGCACGCTCTACGGAACCTAGTTTGGTGGAAAGTTGATGCCCTAGGACAATGGGTAGGTCGCATACGCGGGCAATTGCTTTTCTGGCTCTAATTTCGTGTTCTGGGTTACGGGGGCTAAAATAGCTCGAAACGGCAATGGCGTCAACTCGTTTTTTAACTTCATTGACCTTGGCGAGCAAGCCGGGTAGGTCTAGTTTTTCTTTTTCTTGGCCGTATAAGTCGTGTCCCCCAGCGATGTAAAAATAATTTGGGGTGGCAAAACTGCTTTCAAATTTAAATGATGTAATAAGTTCGGGGTCGTACCCAATTAGAAAAAGAGCAACGCGTTTGCCTTTGCCTTCGGCAATGGCATTGGTTGCTAGGGTGGTCGAAATAGACACCATCTGAATGGCGGATGGGTCTTGAATGTCTATGGCGGCAATCACGTTTTCTATGCCAATTGAGAAATCGCGTTTGGTGGTTAAGCTTTTATGGGCAGCGATGATTTCATGAGAGTTATAATCAAGCAGTACGCCATCTGTGTAAGTTCCGCCTGTATCAATGCCAAGGACAAGTGATTTTCGCATTTGGAGGTTTACCTCGTATTTAGAGGAGATAGAAGAACTGTGGGCAGAAGAACCAAAAGAGCCAGAGGGGCTAATTTGTCTTGCAACCTCTGGCTCTTTATTATCTTTTGAAGTCTTTAGACAAACATGTCTACGTCTAATTCTTCGCTTGCGTGGCGTTCGTCTGCTAATTCACAGACCCGACGCAGTTCTTTGTACATGCCTTCGTCCAGAATGGTTTCTTCTTTATCTAGGATAGAGACAACTTTTTCGTGAATACGCTCGCGGTAGGTCTTGCTGCCAGCGGCTTCCCATTCTTCGTGGGATTGGCGATTGATCATTTCGGGGCGCCAAATCTCAGTTTTGAAGCGGTCAAAGGTGTGGTCGTGGGCCAGGTAATGGCCTCCGGGGCCGACGTCTTCGATGACGTCTAGGGCTTTGGTTTCGTCATTGACCGGGATGCCTCTTAGGATGCGTTTTACGCGGCTGATGGTTTCGTTAGAGGCGACATATAGTTCTGGAGAGCTGGTTAGGCCTTGCTCTATGTAGCCTACATCGTGGATCATATTGCCGCCGGTGAGGGCTGCGGTTGCGATGTTGATGGTTGATTCTAGGGCTGCTTGGCCGTCATAGAGTTTGGTGTCGGAGCATCCAGCAGTTTCGTACATGGGGACGCCTAACCATTTGGTTATTTGGGTGTAGGCTGCGCTCAAGAGTGCCATCTCAGGAGAGCCATAGGAGTAAACTGCGGTACGCATATCCATATTAGACATTAACCCGCCGATGATCATGGGTGCGCCTGGTTTTCTTAGCTGGCTGAGGACGATACCCAAAAGGCTCTCGGTGAGGGCCTGGACAGCGGTTCCGGCCAGGGTGGTGGGGGAGGTCGCGCCGGCTAGGGGGCAGGGCGTGTAAACAAATGGAATACGCTTGTCGGCAGAGAAGAGTAGTTTGTCAATGACTTCCACGGAATGGCTCAGAGGTGAAACTGGTTCAATGTAAAGTGAGAAGATGGGGCCTTTCAGCCATTCTTTTTCTCCGCCTACGCGGATGTAAGCCATCTCTAGTTGGTCTTTCAGACCATCCAGGTCAACAGCGGTGATGTTGATGGGTTTGGTGGTGCCCTCAAGCATGGCTAGGTATTGCCAGCGGTCGTAGGTTCCTACAGATGTGTCTTGGACGATTCCTAAGGACATGTGGAAATCTAGGTTGGGGAGAGCTTCTGCTAGGCGGGCAAAGTTTTTGACATCTTTGTATTCGGCTCTGCGGCGTTCGTTTGTATAGGGGTCAATGGTAAAAGGAGTGTCTGATCCAGATCCAAAGTAAATCTGGTTTTTGTATAGCTCCATTTTGTGCTTTCTTCCGGGACCGTAGACGACCACTTTTTTAGGCAGAGTTGCGCGGGCTTTGTCAACCATTTCGGGCGGCAATTTTACTAACGCGCTATCTTCGGTTACGTCTTCTACAATAGCGCCTCCAGAATGAGCGAGATCGTAGCCTTCTTTGTTGTAAACGCGCACACCAGTTTCGTAAAGAACGCTCAAGGCAGAGAAGTAAATTGCTTCGATTTCTTCTTCAGTGAGCACTTCAAATACGGGTGTTGCGTGTGTTAGGTGATTTGTTTTCTTAACTTGCATGATTACATCTCCTATGCTCGTTTTTAGATAAGACCGGCGAGCTGTTTAGACAGTTCAGCCGAAACGGGAGCATTTGCACCATAGCCATCGGCGCCAATGCGGTCGGCGAATTCTTGATCAACGGGAGCGCCGCCAACCATAATCTTGACTTGGTCTCGGAAGCCTGCTTCTTCAACGGCTTTGATGGTGTGTCCCATAGCACGCATGGTGGTTGTCAACATGGCGGACATGCCTATAATATCAGGTTGATGTTCTTTGATGGCTTCAATGAATTTTTCTGGAGCGACATCAAAACCAAGATTGACGATTTCGAATCCGGCACCTTCGCACATCATGCTGACGAGGTTTTTGCCGATGTCGTGGAGGTCGCCTTTAACGGTTCCCATCACTATCTTTCCTGCCATTTTAGCTCCACTGGCAACCAAGAGTGGGCGGAGAAGCGTCATGCCGTCGCTCATGGCTTCGGCGGACATCAATACTTCAGGGACGAACATATCGCCGCGTTTGAAGCGTACGCCGACTTCATTCATGCCTACTATCAAACCGTTATCCAATACATCAGCGGCTGTAAGGCCTTCGTCTAGGCCTTTTTGAACCCATTTCACGCTTGCACTGCTATCACCTTCTAGTACCGCGCTGGATACTTTTTCGTAAATTTTTTCACTCATTTTTTTCTCCTCGTAATTATTGGCTCTTAGCCCATTCTTCAGCGGCGGCAAGAACTTCTTCAATGACTTTTTCTGTCTTTGGGGACAGGGGCACGGCTTCGTGAGTTGCCAAAATATCTTGAACTCTGGCTACAGTGCGGTCTTTGAAAGTTGTTTTGCCCATTAATTCCCAAGTTTCGTAACTTTGTCTGTCACATAGGTTTGGAAGCCAGAATTCGCTCTTGTAGTAACGGCGGGTGTGTTCGTCTTTTAGGTAGTGCCCATTTGGTCCGACACGGTTGATGACTTCAACGGCCAAGGTGTCTTCATTGACTTCAATACCTCGGGTGATGCGTCTGGCGTAGCCAATAGCTTCGTCCATGGCGGCTAGTTGGAAGACTGAACCTGTCATGGCGCTTTCGGTGTAACCTACGTCATGGCAGAGGTCTCCACCAGAGAGGGCCGAGAAGAAGACAGAGAGAGAACCTTCTGAGATCGCTTGCTCGTCAAAGGTTTTGGAGTCTGTGCAGCCACCCGTTTGCCAGAGAGGAAGTCCAACGTAGTGAGCCAGTTCAGTTAGGCCTGCCATGATTAGGGGTAGTTCAGGGGCGCCGTATGAGAGGATCATGTCGCTCATGTCCATCACAGAAAGCACTCCACCCATAATGAATGGGTTACCGGGTTGGATGAGCTGAGCAATGGTGAGGCCCATCCAAGATTCGGCAGCAGCTTGAGTAATGATTCCAGCCGCAGTTATGGGGGCTGTGCCGCCTGCTAAGGGGCAAGGGGTGAAAATGAGGGGAATGCGTTTCTCGGCCGCGAAAACTAGCTTGTTGAGGGCATCGGTGGTACTGATGAGTGGGGAAAGCGGTTCGCAGTAATGGATGTAGTTGGGGCGGAGTTCAAACGCTTCTTGCCCGCCAGCTTCGGCAACGGCAATTTGGTGGATAGCGTTTGAGTCGTAGTAATCAAAAGACCAGGCTACAATAGGTTTTGTGGTCTGGCGGAACATTTCTGCAAATTCATAAAGTGCGCTTAGGTCGTAAGGGACATCACTAATACTTCCTAGCGATTCGCAGAAATCAATATTGGGCAAACTGTCAACTACTTTGGCAACGAGGGGGGTGTCGGAGCGCATGTAGGGACGCCGTTCCATGGTTTCTATATCAATGAAGTTGGGGCAGGTAGGTCCAGGGCCAAAGTGTGCCCGTCCAGGCCCAATGTGGATATCGTTATCCCTATTCCCATCTCTCGCGTGAATTGTGAAGCTGCGGGGGGCTTTAGCTAGAGCGTCTTTTACCATGTAGGAAGGAAGACGTACTAAGTCGCCTTTTACCCAAGCTCCGCCTTCTTTTAGAATTTCACGTGCTTTTTCGTGTTTTACTTCTAACCCAATATTTTCTAAAACGTGGAGTACTCCAGAAAATAACTCTTCAAGTTGATCTTCTGACAGCATCTGAAAGCGTACTCCAGAATTTGTGCGATAATTTGTTCTCATAATTTAGCTCCTTTTTGGATTAATATCCATTTTAGGATATTTAGGTTAGTCTGCGAATTGTTTCGCAATATCAGAAGCCGAAGCGGCATTGGCAGCGTAACCATCGGCGCCAATTTGCTCAGAGAATGATTTGGTGACAGGAGCGCCGCCGATCATAATCTTGACAG
>Ga0164318_10000595_pt1 | contig 28655 bp, 29 predicted proteins | sample GuaBasSedimGuay9_FD_113734 | JGI IMG/M metagenome (GOLD analysis project Ga0164318, IMG submission 113734) | Subseafloor sediment microbial communities from Guaymas Basin, Gulf of California, Mexico - Guay9, Core 4571-4, 0-3 cm | ecosystem: Environmental > Aquatic > Marine > Hydrothermal vents...
AAAAAAAACATAAAAAAAATCACTCAATAACCTCATAAGACGCAGGCCTACCAAACTCTTTCTCATAAAGCTTAACATACTCCTTAGCACTATCCTCAAAAGCAGCAATAACCTGCAAAGCAGAACCATCAGACGCAGAAAACCTGCCTGCAAAAAAAATGTTACCAGAAGAAACATCAAACTTAATAATCTTACGCAACTCAGAATAATAAATCACCTCACTCTTATAAATTGAACTTTTCAAATCAGAATTACCCAAAAAACCCTCACCAAAAGACTGACTCAAAAGCTTATTGACAACTTCAACAAGGTCTTCAGGCTCAGGAAGTTTTTTAACCATAAAAACAAAAAGAAAAAGAATTATTTAAATATTTCTCTTCATCAGTAGTGAAGTCAAGCAGAAAAAGAAAATCATGCTAACTAAACTTTTAAATAAAAACAAAAAAACAAGAAGAACAACCAAAAATGTTTGTAATAAAACACATCCCAGAAGATTTCAAAGTAAAAGAAAAAAGCACAGTAAAAATAGAAAACAAAGGAAAATACACATACTTTGAACTAAAAAAGAAAAACTGGAACACAATAAACGCACTCAAAAAAATAGCAAAAACACTAAACACAAAACTAGCCTGGATTGGATTTGCAGGAAACAAAGACAAAAAAGCAATAACAACACAAGTCTGCAGCATAAAAAAACACATCAAAAAAAACATGCAATTTGACGGCTTTGAAATCAGAATTCTAGGATATGGAAATGAACCAGTTCACTTAGGCAATCTAAAAGGAAACGAGTTTGAAATAACAGTAAGAAACATAGAAAAAAAACCAAAAATAAACAAAAAATTTGTGAACTATTACGGAGAACAAAGATTTGGCACAAACAATGCAGAAACAGGAAAAGCAATAGTAAAAAGAAACTTCAAAAAAGCAGCAGAACTACTAAAAATAAAAGGAACAAACTATATAAGCGAACTAAGAAAAATACCAAAAAAACAACTAGTATTCTATGTCCACGCATACCAAAGCAAACTATGGAACAAAGCAGCAGAACAAGCAAAAAACCTAAAAGAACTACCAATAATAGGATTTGGAACAGAAAAAATAGACAAATACACAAAAAAAATCCTAGAACAAGAAAAAATAAAACCAAGAGACTTCATAATAAAAGAACTACCAGAAGCAAGCAGTGAAGGAGGAACAAGAAAAATACACGCAAAAGCAGAAAACCTGAAAATAGGGAAACTAGAAGAAGACGAATACTTTCAAGGCAAAAAGAAAATCACACTAAAATTCTTCCTAGCAAAAGGAAGCTATGCAACAGAATTCATCAAACAAAACTTTCATCAACAATAGCGCAAATCTCATGAAAAATCTCATCAACAGACCTAACACCATCAACAACATGAACAATATCCCTAGGCTTATAATATTCTAACAAAGGCTCAGTAACATCATGAAACAAAGCAAGCCTTTTCTTAATAGCCTCAGGAGTATCATCAGAACGCTGAAAAAGCCTACCACCACAAACAGGACACCGACTGTGAGAAGAATCAGTAATAAAACCACAAGACTCACACTGACGCCTCTTGCTTAACCTGTCAACAGCAACCTCATCAGGAATCTTCAAATAAATAACCAAATCAATCTTAACAAACTCATCCAAAGCCTTAGCCTGCTCAAGATTCCTAGGAAAACCATCAAAAATATTATTATCAGCCAAATACTTTTTCAACGCCTCAACAACAATACTAGTAGGAACAAGCTCACCCTTATCCTGAAAATCCTTAATCTTCTTACCAAGATCAGAACCAGTAGCAACCTCAGCCCTTAAAACATCACCAGTGCTAATATGCTTAAGCCCGTATTTTTCAGCAATCTTTTTAGCCTGAGTGCCCTTACCAGAACCCGCCATACCAATCAAAACAATATTCATCCTAAATACCCCACAATTTCATCTTTTTCAAAAGGCTTTTCCCAACACTCTTTTTGCTTTGACAAAACAAAAACCAACTTCTTCTTCAAAGAAACCCAAATATCAAACACACTACTAATTGTTTCAACCCTCTTAGAAGAATCAAGCTCAGCCTCTTGCAAAGAATGAAAACAAAACATAAGCTTTCTAAAAACATCAACAACATCCTGCAACTCTTTCTCATCAAAAGCCTTACACTCATACAACTCAATAAAACTATTTGCATCAGGCTGAAGAACAGACTCAAGATTATCAATAATCTTCTCCAAAACCTCAGACATTCTAACAACAATCTTCTTTAACAAGTGGTCTGAGTTCTCAATCTTGCATAAATCAAACTCTGAATCAAGCTCATCAAACTCAGGAAGAGAAGGAAACTTTTTCTTCAACTTAACATAGTCCTCTTTAACCATACCAGCAAAAGTGAAAGAAAAAGATATAAAAGATTTTCTATAAACAAGCTTAATCAACGGCAATAATGAAAATCTTTAAAAAAGCAATTATTTTTCCATATCTATCATGCCTCTGTAGCATAGTAGCTATTGCGGCTGACTTGTAATGCAACAAGATATCAGCAGGTCGTGGGTGCAATTCCCACCAGAGGCTTAAAAAACAAGAGGCCAAATGCTAAAATACTTTTTTTTAGGTTTATTTATTAAAATAATAACAGGATTAGATGACACAATAACACACATACCTATTTTAGCAAGCCTAACAAAGAGAAAAACAGGAAGAACAGCATTTGCAACAGGAATATTCATAGCAATAATAACAGGAATAATCTTATCAATATTTTTAGCAAAAGGAATCAAAAAAATATCATACTCAAAATATATTTCAGCAGGGCTCATATTCTTATTAGCTATCTTAATTTACTTTGATGTAATAATACATAAACCAAGAAAAAAAGCTGAAGAAAAAATACAAAAAATCTCAGCAAAAAGATTAACAACAATATTAGGGATAGGATTCGCGGCAGGGATTGCAACAGTGCTGGACGACGTAATAGCATTTGCACCTCTATTCTTGAAAAACAACACAAACAACATAGCAGCAATAACAGGCATCTTAACAGCAGCAATACTTGAAATCCTAATGCTTTTATATGCTTCAAAAAAAATAATAAAACTAAAAAATAAAGAAAAAATAGCCAGCATAGGACTAGCAATATTAGGTGTTTTAACACTAATAGGCGTCGTATAGCACGGAACCACACCAAAACATTTAAATAAACACAAAACAAAAAATAATAAAAAAGAGCGTGAAAAATGGCGGAAACAGTATTAGGAGGCGTTTTGGAATTCTTTAAAGGAATAGGAATATACGACGTAGTACTACCATTCTTACTAGTATTCACAATAACCTTCGCAATACTTGAAAAAACAAAAGTATTTGGAACAGAACCAGGACCAGAAGGAAAAGGAACAGTAACAAGAAAAAACCTAAACTCAATGGTAAGCTTTGTAATCGCGTTTTTAGTAGTAGCAAGCAGCAAACTAGTAGAAACAATAACAAAAGTAAGCAGCCAAATAGTAGTGCTATTACTGCTAGTAGTATTCTTCCTAGTATTAGTCGGGACATTCTATAGTGAAAAAGACATAAAAGAAAAAGGAGTAACACTAGAAGGAGGAATGAGAATACTATTCTTTGCAATAATGCTCATAGGAACAGCATTCATCTTTTTAGACGCGATAAAAACACCAGACGGCCATACATGGTTAGAAATATTCATAGGCGTACTAGCTCAATTCACAACAAACACAATGGCGGCAGCGGTAATTTTATTAATCCTAATAATAGTCTTTATGGTATGGATAACAAAACCAGCAAAAAAAACAAATAATCAACAAGGATAATGAGGTGAACTAAATGCTTTTTCAAACAAACATAGGAGCACAATTCAAAGGAATCATGCAATACATGGAAGAATGGGGCGTGTTTGACGCATTTTTACCATTCCTACTAATATTCACAATAATATTCGCACTACTACAACAAATAAAAATATTCAAAACAACAGACAGTCAAGGACAAGACGTAGCAGACAGAAAAATAAACGGAATAATAGCATTTACGATATCAGCACTAATAGTACTACCACATGTACTAGGAGCATACCCTGAAACCAAAGACCCAATAAACATAATAAACAAATTCTTACCAAGCACAATCATAATAATAATCGCAATACTATTCGTACTACTCCTAACAGGACTAGTAGGAGCAAACATACCAAGCCTGCTCTTATGGACAATAGGATTCTTTGGAGTAGCAATCCTGGTAATAATATTCCTATCAACAGTATTCCCAAACATAGGGATTAAAAATTTAGGGCCCTTAAATGACCCTCACTTACAAGCACTAATAGTAATACTAATAGTCTTTGGACTAGTAGTGTATTTTATAACAAAAGAACCATCATCAGGAGACAGATTAGAGTCATGGAAAAACTTCCTTCAAAAAATGTTTGGATCCCCATAAAAACATGATATTACAACTAACAGGCGGAATAAGACTAAAAGAAAAAATAAGTTATCTACAAGGATGGGGACTACTAGACTTATTCCTGCCATTCTTACTAATATTCTCAATATTATTCATCCTATTACAAACAGTAAAAATATTTGGAGAAACAAAAAACAAAGTAAAAATCGCAAACAGAAAAATAAACGGAATAATAGCATTCACACTAGCAATAGCAGTAACAATACCTCACATACTAGGAAAATATCCTGAAAACCTAGACCCAATAAACATAATAAACAAAATACTACCAGGAACAATAATAATAATACTAGCAATCCTATTACTGCTAATACTATTAGGAACAATAACACAAACAAGACCATCATTCATACAAGGACTAGCAGGACTAATAGGAGTACTAATACTAGTAGGAATAATATTAATAAATGTATTCCCAAAATTACAAATAAAAGAATTAGGACCTTTAAACAATCCAAGTGTACAAGCACTAACAGTAATACTAGTAGCGTTCGGAATAACAGTATACCTAATAGTACACGAAAAGAAACCAAGACCAAAAGGAGCTGAAAGCCTCATAAAAAAACTATTGTACGAGAGAGTGAAATAAATGGTAACACTACTAGACCTAGGAGCACTGCAACACTTTTCAGGAGTATTCCCCTTCCTGCTAGTACTAGTACTAGTCTATGCAATACTAACAAAAATAGAATTCTTCAAAGGAAAAGAAGGCATAGCAGCAATAATAGCACTAATACTAGCAATACTAACAGCAACATCAAGAATAGCAACAAAAACAATAAACATAATGTCACCATGGTTAGTATTATTCCTAATATTTGGCATAATACTACTTATAGTCTTCATGGCATTTGGAATAAAAGAAGAAACAATAACAAAAATACTAACAGGCAAAGAATGGGGAAGCACTTTCTTCTTATGGGTACTAGCAATAATACTAATCATAACAATAGGAAGCCTATTCGCAGTAATAAACGAAGAAAAATCATTCGTAAGCTTAAGAGAAGGAGAAAACGCAACAACAATCGCAGAAAAAGGAGGACTAGCAGGAGAAACAGGATTCTGGAGAACAATATTCCACCCAAAAATCCTAGGAATGGTGGTAATCATGCTAGTAGCATATTTCACGATATCAAAACTAACAAAAGAAAGCTAAATCTTAGATTCTAATTTAGATTTTTTCTTAGCTTTTGCAAGAGGCTTTTTTTCAACAGCAGCCTTAGAAGCCTTAGTAATCCTTGACAACTCCTGAACATTACTAGTCAACTCAGGCAAAACCTTTTGAAAAACCTTTTCCATAGCCTTAATCTCAGTACCAACATCAATCAAAGTCTTATCATACTCACTAATACGAGAAATAATAGCCTTATGCAAACCATCAAAATTACTCTTTAAATCAGCAATGCTCTGCTCAATCTTATCCATACGAGAAGAAACCTCAGACCTCCACTCAGACATCTTAGAAACCTCTTTCTGAATATCTTTCCATTTTTCCTCAACAATCTGTTCAGCAAGCTCTTCAAAATCAGAACGAGCTTCAGATGAAGAAGGAACAGATTCAGGCATTTGAGAAGGATGAGATTCAGGAGGCACAGGAGAAGAAGGAACAGCAGAAGGAGAAACAGGCTCAGAAGGCTGCTCAGGAACCATATTTTCAAGACCTTTCTTAGCTTCTGCCTGAGCCATAGCATCATAAATCTGCTGAGGAGAATAACCCTGCCTCTGCAAAGTCTGAATAATCTGATTATTAGTCAAACCCTGAGACTGCATAGACAAAACATGATCAACAGGAACCTCAGAAGGCAAAGAAGCAGGAGCAACCTGCTCTGCACCAGGATGAAAAGGAGCCAGCACTTCTGGCTTAGGCTTCTTTTTTTTAAAAAACTCAAACACCATAAAAACACCTCTTTATTAAAAACAAATAGAACAACAATTTTTAAACATTTCTATCAATTTAAATCATTCTTCCTCTTCAACAGGCTCCTCAAAAACAACCTCCTCAATTTTTCCAGCTTTACCAAGCTTTTCCTCAATCATTTTTTCAACTTGTTCATGAGTAACAAAATTAACAGGATTCCAAAGCTCAATATAACGCTTAATAACACCAAAATCCTCTTTGCCTACTTTTAACTTTAACTCCTTAATAATCGCAAGAATCCTATCATTAATATCCTGAATAAGACCCTTAACCTTACTCAAATCATCCTGCAAAGAACGAACATGGTTCATAACAGTCTTATTATTAGAAATCATGTTCTGCTCAACAAACAAAACCTTCTTATTAAGATCACTAATTCTTTGCTCAACAAGCCTAACCCTAGAAGAAAGGGCAGCAACCTCACCAGTGACCCTGGGAGCCAAAGGAGGCAAAACCTCTTCTTTTTTCTTAAACAAGCCCTGCTTTTTAGGCAAAGCCCCGGTTTGAATATTATCTGCCATAGTAAACGTTTAAATACTAAACAAGCATAACTAAACGTGATAAGGTAATAAATTTACGCGACCCCACAAAAGTAGTAAAACAAAAAAAAGAGGAAAAATGGCTTGCGGAGAATACGAAATACTCAGAGAAGGCGAAGAAATAATAGCAAGAGTAAACTGCGAAGACTGCCCATTTTTTCCAAGCATAGAAGACGAACCAAGACTAATGAGCACAGCAATAAACATACTAACAGAATCAAGAACAATAACAAAAATAGTATTTGTCCAAAAAAGAGACATAGAATATGATTATGAACAAGTAAACCTGCTAAAAGAAATAGCAGACACATACAAACAAATCTCAAAACAACTAAGATACATTCTTCCAATACAACCAGAATGCCAAAAATGGACAGCAACAAGATTCGTAAAAATACAAGAACTAATAAAAAACAAACTAAAAGCAGACCCAATCACAGCATTTGTAGAACTAAAAAGACTAGCAAGAGAAGAAAAAATAAAAACAGAAGAAGAAATAATACCAGCACAAGCAAAACACTGCCTAGAACCATACATCATATTTCTAGACAAAACAATAAAACTATTAGAAAACACCAAACTAATAAAACTAGCAAAACCATTCATACCAGGACTAATACCAGGAGACAGATCAGCATACAAACAAATATTCTACCCAACAATCAAACCAGACTTCATGTTCACAAAAATAATGTCAACATACCCAACAGAAGGCAAAGAACTAGCAAGCTACCAGATAGGAAACACAGAAATAACAATTCTAGAAATGCCAAACACAGTACAATACCTATACCACATGATACCAACAGAATTCAAACTATCAGAAGACAAATACGAACTAGTAGATACAGCACGAAAAATCCTAGCAGAACACAAACCAAGAAGAACAGAATTCACAGACCCAGAAAGAATGAGACAAGTATTCACATCCATAGGAACAGACCTTCTTGAAGAACTAAGCACAAACAGAGGAATACGACTAAGAGAAAAAGAAAAAAAAGAACTAGCAAAAGTCCTAGTAAGACACACAGTAGGATTCGGACTAATAGAAATACTGCTGGAAGACAAAAACATACAAGACATAGTAGTAAACTCACCTATGGGCAGAATACCAATGTTCATAGTACACGGAGAATTCGGAGACTGCACAACAAACATAATACCAACAATACCAGAAGGAGAAAGCTGGGCCTCAAAACTAAGAATGCTCTCAGGAAGACCCCTAGATGAAGCAAACCCAATACTAGATACTGAACTAGTACTACCACACGCAAGAGCAAGAGCAGCAGCAATAACAAAACCACTAGACCCAACAGGAATATCATACGCATTCAGAAGACACAGACAAAAACCATGGACCCTGCCATTATTCATAAACAACAGAATGATAACACCCCTAGCAGCAGGAATAATAAGCTTTCTGGTAGACGGCAACAGAACAATGCTAGTAGCAGGAACAAGAAGCGCAGGAAAAACATCATTCCTAGGAAGCATGATGGTAAACATAATGAGAAGAAGCAGAATAATAACAATAGAAGACACACTAGAACTGCCAGTAAGAGCGTTAAGAAAAATGAACTACAACATACAAAGCATGAAAGTAGCAAGCGCATTAACAAGAGGAACAACAGAAGTATCAGCAGACGAAGGAATACGAGCAACACTAAGAATGGGAGACAGCGCACTAATAGTAGGAGAAGTAAGAAGCACAGAAGCAAAAGCACTATACGAAGCAATGAGAGTAGGAGCACTAGCAAATGTAGTAGCAGGAACAATACACGGAGACAGCCCATACGGAGTATTTGACAGAGTAGTAAACGACCTAGAAGTACCAAGAACAAGCTTTAAAGCAACAGACATAATAATAGTAGCAAACCAAATAAGAAGCCCAGACGGAATACACAGATGGAGAAGAATAACCCAAATAACAGAAGTAAGAAAAAAATGGGAACAAGACCCATTAGCAGAAGAAGGCTTTGTAGACCTGCTAAAATACAACCCAGACAAAGACATGCTAGAACCAACAGACGAATTATTAAGAGGAGACAGTGAAATAATAAAAAACATAGCAGGAAACGTAAAAGAATGGGCAGGCAACTGGGACGCAGTATGGGACAACATAAACCTAAGAACAAAAATAAAACAAACACTAGTAGAAACCAGCCACAAAACAAAAAGACCAGAAATTATAGAAGCAAACTTCTATATAAAAGCCAATGAAATGTTCCACAGAATCAGCGACAAAATAAAAGAAGAAACAGGAAGCCTAGACAACAAAAGAATATTCTTTGAATGGAATGAATGGCTAAAAAAAGAACTAAAAAAATGAACAACCAAGACCTAATACAAAAATACAAAGAAAAACTAAAACAACAGTTAGAACTACAAGCATACAAACCCTCAAACAAAATATTCAGCAAAGAATACCAAACATTCAGAAAAGAAATCCTACCACCACAAATGAACCTATACGAAAAACTATGCAAGCTAGCACAAAAAATAATGAAGCCAAAAGTAAACCCAGAAAAAGCAGCAAAAATACAAGCAGCAATAAACACATGCCACCTGCAAATAACACCAAACAGCGTAATCTCACTAAGCATACTGCTGCCAACAACAATAATGATACTAGGAGTACTAATCTCACTCACACTCTTTGGAAGCATGTTCTTCACTTTATTCAGCATAACAATAGGACTAACATTAATGGCACTACTAGGAAAAATACCACAATACATGGCAAACATCTGGAGAATGAAATCAAGCAACCAAATGGTGCTATGCGTATTCTACATAGTAACATACATGAGACACACAAGCAACCTAGAAAGAGCAATACAATTCGCAAGCGAACACCTAGCACCACCACTAAGCCTGGACCTGAAAAAAATCCTATGGGACGTAGAAACAGAAAAATACGAAAACATAAAAGAAAGCCTAGAAGCATACCTGCAACAATGGAGAAAAACAAACAAAGAATTTACAGAGAGCATACATTTGATAGAAAGCAGTTTATACGAAGGAACAGAAGAAAGAAGACTGGCATTACTAGACAAATCACTAGACGTCATACTAGAACAAACATACGAAAAAATGCTACACTACGCACAAAACCTAAAAGGACCAATTACAATGCTACACATGCTAGGCGTAATACTACCAATACTAGGACTCGTAATACTGCCGATAATGGTAAGCTTCATTGAAAATATGAAATGGTATTACATAGCAACAATCTACAACATAGCAATACCAACAGCAGTCTATTTCCTAGGAAAAAACATACTGTCAAAAAGACCCACAGGATACGGAGAAACAGACATAACAGAAATGAATCCTGAACTAAAAAAATACAAAAACATAATAATAAAAATAGGCAAAACAGAAATAAAAATAAACCCAGCAATACTATCAATAATAATCGGAAGCACACTATTATTCATAGCACTAACACCATTATTGATACACTTCTTAAGCCCATACTATGACACAAAATTCATAGGGTTTGACTTTCTAGGATACAAGCCAAGCACAAAAATAGAAGGAAAAATAATAGGACCATTTGGACTAGGAGCAAGCCTGATAAGCTTATTCTTCCCACTAGCAATAGCACTAAGCCTAGGACTATACTACAGATTAAGAAGCAAAAACATAATAAAAATCAGAAAAGAAGCAAAAAAACTAGAAGACGAATTCGCAAGCGCACTATTCCAGCTAGGCAACAGACTAGGAGACGGACTACCAGCAGAAATAGCATTCCAAAAAGTAGCAGAAGTAATAACAGACACAACAGCAGGAAAATTCTTCAAAATAGTAGCAATAAACATAACAAAACTGGGACAAAGCGTAAAAGAAGCAATATTCAACCCAAAAACAGGAGCAATCACACTATACCCAAGCGCAATCATACACTCAAGCATGAAAGTACTAATAGAAGCAATAAAAAAAGGACCAAAAATAGCAGCACAAGCAATACTAAACATAGCAAGATACATAAAAGAAATACACAAAGTCAATGAAAGACTCAAAGACCTGATGGCAGACATAATATCAGACATGAAATCACAAATAGCATTCTTAACACCAGCAATATCAGGAATAGTAATAGGAATAACAAGCATGATAACATTCATACTAGGAAGACTAAGCGGACAAATAAACAAACTGGGAACAGAACAAGCAGCAACAAATGTAGGTGCACTAGCAAACTTATTCGGAGACAGCATACCAACATACTATTTCCAAGCAGTAGTAGGAATATACGTAGTACAAATAATCTACATACTAACAGTCTTATCAAATGGAATAGAAAACGGCGAAGACAAACTACAAGAAAGATACCTACTAGGAGTAAACCTAATCAAAAGCACAATACTATACTGCATAATAGCAGGAACAGTAATGCTAATATTTAACTTAATAGCACTAAAAATAGTAGGCGTAAGCCTGATAATGCAACAATAAAAAAAAGAATTCTAAAAAGTGGGGCGAGAGGGATTTGAACCCTCGACACCACGGTCTTCAGCCGTGCGCTCTCCCAGGCTGAGCTACCGCCCCAAACAAAACAAAAAAGCATATTCAAAGTTTAAAAATCTTTCTCAAGAGAAGCACAATGAATTAAGCGTCCCAGAGTACAACAAAGATCCTTAATCTTAACACGCTTTTGTTTAGTAGAATCACGCTCACGAACAGTAACATCCTTATTTTTCAGAGAATCAAAATCAACAGTAATACAAAAAGGAACACCAACCTCATCCAAACGAGCATAACGCTTACCAACACTACCAGACTCATCATAAAAAACATCAAAATATTTAATTAAATCACTATAAACTTCTTTAGCAAGCTTAACAAGCTCAGGCTTATTCTTAAGCAAAGGAAAAACACCAGCATCCAAAGGAGCCAAACTAGGAACAAGAGAAAGAAAAACCCTATCTTTTTCCTTTTTAAAAGCATGCTCAAGAACAGCATAAAAAATCCTATTAGCACCCAAAGAAATCTCCCAAACATGAGGAACAAACTTCTTACCAGACTGCTCGTCAACAACAGAAAAATCCTGCTTACTCAACTTCATATGATTCTTTAAATCATGGTCAGTCCTATAATTGTTAGCTCCAAGCTCAAGCCAGCCAACACTAGTCAAAACTTCAAAATCAAAAGCCTCTTTAGCATAAAAAGCACGCTCATCATCACCCAACTCACGAAAACGCATACTCTCAACAGGCAAACCAATACTCTCAAAAAACTGCTGAACACGAGCAAGATAATAAGCAATAAGCTTACCGCTAACAATCTTCTTATCAACCAAATCCTTAACAAGAACTAAACTAGGTGAAGAATCATTAACTCTCTGAACTACAACCTTATAATCCTTAACAGCATCCCAGCCACCAATCTCATCAATCTTATCAGGATTAAAAAAAACCTCACACTCAAGCTGAGAGAACTCAATACTCCTCAATAAAGTCTGCCTAGGCGAAATCTCATTACGAAAAGCAAGACCAAACTGGGCAACACCCTGAGGAAGCTTAACCCTCATAGTCTTAAAAAGCCTAGCAAAATCAAGAAAAATACTCTGACAAGTCTCAGGCCTCAAATAAACCTCTTTTTTACTGCCTGCACCAATAAAAGCCTTAACCATCAAACTAGACTTTTCAACATCAGAAAGACTACCCTTACATTTAGGACACACAACCTTAAATTTCTTAATAGCAGCAGTAAGAACCTCAGGAGCCTGCGCCTCCTTAAACTCCTTGCCAGCCTTTTCAGACAAAAGCTTGTCAGCCCTAAAAACAGCCCCGCACTTTTTACAAACAGTAATAGGATCATAAAAACCAGTCAAATGACCACTAGCCTTAAAAACATCAGCAGGCATAACAACAGAACCATCAATCTCCAAAAACCTCTCTTTCCTAACAAACCACCTGCGCCACGCATCAACAATCTTCCTCTTAATAGCCAAACCAAAAGGACCAAAATCAAAAAAACCAGCAGGATGATCAGCATAAACCTCACAAGAAGGAAAAAACAAACTTCTCCTCAAAGCAAGATCAACAACATCCTTATATTTTGACATAAAAACACAAAAGAAATTGAAGATTTAAATAGTTTTTCACTCTTTAGCTGTGTTGAAGTGTCCGGAAATTATTTCCGCTTAGTTTTAAAAGTGGGTTCTCTTTTAGTTCTGAATTACTTGCAATAATGTAGTAGATCATGTGATTATTGTGGCTGGAAAAAGGTGAAGTTGGAGAGAGGAAAATTAATTATAAAGTTGCTGAAGAGTTACCTATCAGAACTTGACCAATGTAATTATTCCATAAAGCTTCTGCAAATAAAAAAGATTCTTTGCCACCTTTTCTTAGAATCTTATTTATATTTTTTAATATTTGTTTTTTACTGTTTTCATAGGCATGAAATGCAGAATTACCCTTAATAATAGAAATAGGAATTAAGTTAGATGGCCTAAGAAATAAAGGAGCAATTTTATCTTTTTTTGGAGTTGAAATCCAATTATTATCAATATAAAACATAAAGGGAAGTTCGTATCCTATAAAACACCCTTTTTTATTATTTTTCATACACTCTTTACCTAAAACCTTAGCAGCATTACAAGAACGTGCATAAGTGATTCTCTCTTTCAGTATAGAATCATTAACTTTGTATTCAATTAAAACTTCATTCTGTCCTTCTATGGTCTTATCAGAACCATGTCCATTAAAAACAATGAGTTTATAATCAAGTTTTTTAATAACTGCTTCAAATTCCTTTTGATTGACTTTCTTATCTTTTAAATTTTTAACTTTAATGCCCTTTTTATTAGCTTCTCTTATAATCTCACTCGAAAATTGAGATATATATTCAGTTACATAATCATTACGAGGTAAAGTGATAATCATTCCTTTATTCATTTTCAACAGAAATCATTTTTTTAGCAAGTTCTCCACTTGCAACAGCCTTTAAGAAAGACATATGTACTCTAACTATCTGCTTGCCTATCTCATCACCTTTTTTAACATGACTTATAATTTCTTCTTTGGTTAAATCACCATAAGATCCGATAGAAAGTTTTAGATTAGAAGGCATATTGGATTCTATCTTGGTTATAACCAATTCTTTTATTTTCTCTGGAATTTTATCCTTATTCATAAGATACCAATCTCCTCCAATGTTTTTAATATTTTCTTTCCTAAAGCAGTATTATCTTTGATTTCTAAATAGGCAGTATTCCATGTATATGGCTTTTTGTCTACAACAACCAAAATATCACTCCTTAAGTTTTCAGGAACATTTGCAAACATTCCTAAAAATTTTGCCCTTTTATCCTTCATCTTTGCTCCTCTTTTTAATAAGTAAAATCAATTAAACATTTAAATCTTCCTCTACTAATTTTTCTTTCTTTAAAAATTCTTTCTGCTTTTCTGTCAGTCTTTCTTTATTTATTAATGTTTTTACTATTTAATTTCTTTATAACTTTCTATTCTTCTTTTTTGCATTCCAATAATCATGCTGTTCATCTTATCATCCAAAAAAATTTCTTTATTAAAGCTAAAATTCCAGCAATTGTTCCAAAAAAGAACCCAATCTTTAGTATAGATAAAGACCTTAGGATAGATGCTTTTAAGAATTATCAACATCAGTTTCTTTAACAATATAGCTATCAAAAGAGGAAAGAAAAAGAATAGAAGATTCTCAAAAAAAGTTTATCAGAAAGAAAGCGATTGCTGTCATTCTTAAAGATAATCTCTCGTATTTGTCCCACACTCGCGATTATCTCTTAAGCCACTCAACCTCATCATCAGTAAGATCAAGAGCTTCAACAATAGCAGGAGAATCATTAAAAAACTTCTTCAAAAAAGGAATGCTCTCAACAGCCTTTTTCTGAGAACAATGAGAAACATCAGCAAGCTTAGCAGCAACACTATCCCTCTTAGCCAACTTTTTATTAATAAGCCAACGCTTAAGAAAACGCTGATTCCTAGAAAGCTTAACAAAAGAAGGCACCCTGTTCTCTTTAGCCAAAGCAATACCTGCAGTCAAAAGAACATTAACATAAACAAGATAACGCCAATACTGCCACCGCCTAATACGCCCCCTAAAAATATCAGCACGAGAAAGAACATCAAAAGCACGAGCCAAATCCTCAGGATGAGAATACGCATTAGGAAGATTCTCCTCAATCCAAAACAAACACTCATCCAAATTCTCACCAAGAGAATCAAAAGCAGAAACAACAACAGAAGCATCAAAAGAACGAAAAATCCTGTTCAAAGCACCCAAAATACTCTCAGTATGCCTTCGCTCACCAATACCCTCCAAAGAAGAATCACTAACAGCAGCCTGAAAATCAATAATAGCACCCCTCAAATCACCATTATTCATCCTAGCAACAGACTTAACAAGCTCACCAGAAACACCCGCAGCCTCACCAATATTCCTTAAAACACGCATAACTCCAGTGATAGGAACAGCAGGAAACTCAACAAGAACACTCTTAGAACGCAAAGAAGAAAGCCTAGAATCCCAAGGATCATTAGCAGTCATAACAACAGGAAAAACAGAAGAAGAAATAAGACCTGCTAAAGCACTAATACCTCCCCTATCAGCAGAACCAGCAATACCATCAACCTCATCAACAAGAACAACCTTGCCCTTAGAAAACAAAGACTGCTGGCCTAAAGCATTACCAACAAGAGACTTAATAGCATCAGAATTACGAAAATCACTCGCATTAACCTCAATAAGCTCTAAACCAAGCTCTCTAGCAAGAACATGCACAGCAGAAGTCTTGCCAGAACCAGGAGGGCCATACAACAACAAAGCCCGCTTTTTCTGCTTTTTATAATTCAAAACAAAATCCCTAAGTTTAGACAAATCCTGAGGAATATCATCCAAAGACTCAGGAGAAAACTTATCAGTCCACATACAAGTTAAGAAATAAAAAAACTTTTATAAAGATAGCTGTTCTAAAACATTACTATGAAAATAATACCATTAAAAATAGAAAAAATAGAAATATCAAACTTTTACCCACAAATGAACCAAGCAGAAATAAAAATAAACTTCACAGACAAAAAAGAAGACTACATAAGAAAAACAATAGACATAAAAAAAGCAGAAGAATACACACAAGAAATATTCAATGAAATAAAGAACAAAGTAAAAGAAAAATACAAAGAAAAAGAAGAAGAAAAAGAAAACAACGACATCCTAGCAGGACACATAACAATCAATTTCAAACAAGACAGCGAAGAAATACTAGGAAAACTATCAAGATTCCTAAAATCAATAAAAGACGCAGCAATAACCTCAAAACTGGATAAAGAAAGCTACTATGAACTACAAAAAAAAGCACTAAGAATGAAAATGAAATTCTAAAAAACAACAGAAACCCTAAGACCTGGAGCTAATTCTTCCTCAGCCTCACCAAACTCAACAAACTCAGCATTAGCAGCAGCCTTAAGATCACCCAAAGCCTTAGAAATATCAAGCTCAGACTCAATAACAAGCCTTTTAACAGGAGCCTTCAAAGACAACTTCTTCTCAGACTTCTTTTTACGAACAACACCAAGAATCTTAACAACAACATCACCAATACCCAGAGCAGTTTCATCAACAAAAAAAGGAGAAGGCCACTCAATCAAATGAACACTAACAGGAGAATCCTTAGTTCTCAAAAACTTCTGATAAATCTCTTCTGTAACAAAAGGAGTAAAAGGAGCAAACAAAGTCAACAAAGAAGAAATACACTTAAACAAAGCAGACTGCGCACTATGTTTCAAGTCCGCAGACTTTGACTCATAAAGCCTAAACTTCACCAACTCCAAATAATTATCACAAAAATCCTGCCAAAAAAACTTCTCAACAACATGCTTAGCCTTAGCATACTCATACTCATCAAAAAAACCAGTAGCCTCCCCAATAACCTGAGAAAGCCTAGAAACAATCCACTTATCAAGAACCTCAACAGGATCCTGAAAAGAAACAGCATTCCCAAGATTCATAAAAACAAAACGAGAAGCATTCCAAAGCTTATTAACAAACTTCTGACCAGTAACAATATCCTTTTCCTGAAAAGGCAAATCCTCACCAAGCTTACAACCAGCAGCCCAATACCTCAAAGCATCAACAGAAAACTTCTCAATCAAAACCTGAGGCTCAATAACATTACCCTTAGACTTAGACATCTTCCTACCCTTAGGATCCAAAGCCCAACCAGAAATCATAACATCACGCCAAGGATTAACACCATAATGCAATTGGGACTTAACAACAGTATTAAACAACCAAAAAGAAATAATATCATGAGCCTGAGGACGCAAAGACATAGGATAAAGCTTATTAAAATACTTAGGAAACAAAGAAGCAGCAATCTGAGGGGTTAAAGAAGAAGTAGCCCAAGTATTAATAATATCCTTCTCAGGAACAAACTCTTTAGAGCCACACTTAGGACACTCTTTAACTGGAGGAGAATCATGCAAAGGATCAACAGGCAAATCCTTTTCATCAGCCAAAATAACCTCATCACAATTCTTACAATACCAAACAGGAAAAGGAATACCAAAATAAATCTGCCGAGAAATACACCAATCCCACTGCAAACCCTTAACCCAATTATCAAAACGATTCCTCATATGAGCAGGAAACCAGTTCAACTGCTTACCCCACTCAAGCATCTTATCCTTAAGATCAAGATACTTAATAAACCACTGCTTAGAATAAAGAAACTCAATCTCAGTACCGCAACGCTCATGCACATTAACAAAATGCTTAATCGGCTTCTGGCCAACAAGCAACTTATTCTCTTTCAAATCATTAATAATCTCTTTTCTAGCCTCCTTAATAGACAAACCAGCATACTTCCCAGCAATATCAGTCATCTTACCCTGAGAAGAAATAGCCATCTTAATAGGCAAATTATAAGCCTTCTGCCATTCCATATCAGTCATATCACCAAAAGTACAACACATAACAATACCAGTACCTTTCTCCATATCAACACGTTCATCAGCAAGAACAGGAACCTCAAAATCAAACAAAGGAACCTTAGCTTTCTTGCCTTCAAAATGCTCATACCGCTTATCACCAGGATGAAAAAAAACAGCAACACAAGCAGGAAGAAGCTCAGGCCTAGTAGTAGCAATAACAACATCCTCACCATCAATCTTAAAAATAACATCATTAAAAACAGAATCAAGTTCCTTATCCTCACACTCAACCTGAGAAATAGCAGTCTTACAAGTCGGACAAAACATAACAGGAGCCTCTTTTCTATACTCACGACCCATCTTGTATAAATCAATAAAAGACTTCTGAGAAATTCTAGCACAATGATCATTAATAGTAGTATAAAAAACAGAAAAATCACAACTCATACCAATCCTTTTCCAATCAGAAACAAATTCAGGACGAAGCTCTTTCTCCAAAGTTTCAAGACACAACTTTCTAAACTTTTCCCTGCCTAAATCAACAGCACGAACATTCTTAATCTTCTCAATCATACGCTGAGTAGGAAGACCATTATCATCAGTACCAAAAGGACAAAAAACATTAAAACCCCTAAGACGCTTATACCTCACAATAAAATCCATCTGAGAAAAACTAAAAGCATGACCAATATGCATCCTGCCAGAAACAGTAGGAGGAGGAGTATCAACAGCAAAAATCTCACCCTCAGCCTCAGGATCAAACTTAAAAACCTGATTATCCTCCCAAAACTTCAAAATACGAGGTTCAACATCCTTAGGGTCATATCTACCAGCCATAAACCAAAGGCATTAAGAACGAATTTAAAAAAGTTACCTCTTTTTCCCCTTTTTCCTCAAATGCCAACCAATATCAAAAAGATTCTTCAACTTATTTCCACGAATTTCACCATAACCAAGACACTCACCAAAACTATTAACAACAAAAACAAACCCAGAAGAACTGTGCTTCAAAGAAACATCCCTGCCGCAAATAAACAACCACTCATCATCTTTGTTGAGCTTAATCTTCTTTTTAGACTTAGAAGCCAAAAACTGCAAAAAATCAATGCTGGGAATAATTCTATTAGTTTTTGAATAAATCTTTTTACCAGCAAAAACCGGAAAAAACCTAAACAAACCTTTAGGAGAATAAAGAACAGAAACATCAAAAAAAGAATTACCTAACTGCTTTAATCTAGGAATATCAACATCAATGTCGAACTTTTTAAGAAAATCCCTCAACATCTTCTAAACCTCGCAATAAAAAAAGCCTCTGTACCAGTTTTATGAGGAATAAACCTACGGCATTTTTTAATTTCTGATGAAAATTTTTCATTAAAAACTTCAGTAAGCCCAGGATCACCAACATCAAGACCAGTATCCTCTAATTTTAAGGGAAGATTATCCAAAGCCCACTGCACATTAAACTCATTTTCAAGAGGATCAAGAGAACAAGTACTATAAACAAGAACGCCATCCTTTTTTAAAAACTGAGAAGCAGCTCTAATCAAACGCTTCTGAATCCTAGAACTCTTCTTAATACCATCAAGATCCCTTTTCTCAAACCAATGAGAATCAGAAACATAATTACCAGAACAAGGAGCATCCAACAAAATCTTGTCAAACTTCAAACCAAGCTTACCGGCATAAACAGAATCACCCCTAAAAACAACAGAATTAACAACACCACAACGATCAAGATTATAAACAAGAGAAGAAAGCCTATGCGGCTTAAGCTCAAAACAAACAAGCAAACCCTTATTCTCCATAAGCTCAGCCAACTGAGTAGACTTACCACCAGGAGCAGCACACATATCAAGAACAACATCACCAGGAGAAGGAGAAAGAACCTTAACAGGCAACTGAGCAGGAGCAGACTGAATGCAATAATAACCTAAAAGAAACTCAGTAATCGCACCAAGAGAAAAACCAGACTCAAGAACATAAAAACCATTATCAAGAAAAGAAACAGATTCAAGTCTGACACCAAGTGTTCTCAACCTAGAAAGAACATCAACATCTTTTAAAGAATTAAGCCTGATGCACTGCTTAGGCTTAACATCAACAAGCTCAACTCCAAAAGAACCATAACGCGCTTCAAAAAACTTTCTTCCACTTAGTGCCATCAGGAGAATCCTCAACAATAATGCCCTTTTTCTTAAGCTCATCCCTTAACTCATCAGCTTTCTTCCAATCCTTTTCCTTTCTAGCCCTCTCACGCTCTTTAATTAATTCCATTAATTCAGGCGAAAGCTTTTCACGCTCAAGCTTATCCAAACCAAGACCAAAAACCTTGTCAAACTCAAGAATAAGATCGTATTTTTCTTTATTGCCAAGTCCAGAATCTTTAACAACAGCCCACAAAACAGACAAAGCCTTAGGCATATCAAGATCATCATTAACAGCATTCAAAAAATCCTCTGAATAAGAATTAGCAGTTGGATTTGAACTCTGGTTTTCCTTAAAATCAAGAACCCTATCCTTCAAATGCTCAAAAGCATTTTTAGCAGCAGTCAAAGCCTCAAAATCAAAATTCAAATGAGAACGATAATGCGCAGAAAAACAAAAATAACGAAAAACAAGAGGATCAAAACCCTTATCAACCAAGTCCTGCAAAATAAAAAAAGCACCCTTAGACTTAGCCATCTTCTCTTTATTAATCGTCAAAAACTCACCATGCAACCAAAAACGAACCCAAGGATGCTTACCAGTAGCAGCTTCTGCCTGAGCAATCTCATTAGTATGATGAACATTAATATGATCAACACCACCACAATGAATATCAAACTGTTCACCAAGATACTTAATAGCCATAGCAGAACACTCAATATGCCAGCCAGGAAAACCACGACCCCAAGGAGAATCCCACAACATAACATGCTTAGGCTGATTAGTAATCCACAAAGCAAAATCAGAAGGATTACGACGCTCAGGATCAGACAAAGTCTTTTTACCAGGCCTTAACTGCTCTAACTTAAGCCTGCCAAGCTCAGCATAATACTTAAACTTAGAAGTATCAAACATCAAACCAACACTAGTCTTATAAGTATAATTATTTTTTTCAATCCTCTTAATAAGCTCAATCATCTCAGGAATATGCTCAGTAGCCTTACACCAAATATCAGGCTCAATAATATTCAAACGCTTAATATCCTCCTTAAAAGCCTTAGTATACTTCCCAGCAATCTTAAGCATAGACTCTTTAGTCAAAGGCAAACCCTCCCTCTTAATCGCCTTAACAAGCTTATCCTCACCCTCTTCAGCATCAGAAACAAGATGACCAACATCAGTAAGATTCATCACATGCAAAACCTCAAACTTGTTGAATAATAAAACACGCTTAAGAACATCCTCAAAAACATAAGTCCTGAGATTACCAATATGAGCAAAATCATAAACAGTAGGACCACAACAATACATACGAACCTTATTGTCCTCAATAGGCCTGAAAACCTCCTCTTTCCTATGCAAAGTATTGTAAAGCTTAAGCGACGATGACATAAACAGGAAAAAAAAGCTTATCTTTTAAAATCTTTTGGCTTTGCTTTTTTTAAACGCCTTTTAAAAATCTTGAAAAAACCAGAAACAGAAATCCTCTGTTTAAATAATAAAAAAACAATAACAGCCAAAGCAAAAGCCAACAAAGTAAAAAGAACAAGAACCAACAAACCAAGCCAAATACCAGAAAGAGAAGCATCAAACAACAAAGTCTTTCTAATCAAACCAGAACTCAAAACAAGAGGATTAAATTGAGCAATCTTGGAAAACCACAAAGGCATGCTCTCAATAGGAATAATAATATCACTAAGAAACAAAAACAAAGCACCCAAACTAACACAAGCCAAAATAGAAGTAGCCTCAGAATTAAACAAATAACCAATAAACATCCCCAAAAAAACAAAAAACAAACCAGACAAAACCAAAACAAGAAGTGTTGGGAAAAAATTACCAATAACCTGAGAAGAAAAGAAAACACCTGAAATAGACAAAATAATAATCAACTGAACAGCAATAATAGAAAAAGAAGTAACAAGAATACTAACAAAAAAACTAAAATCAGAAACAGGAGTCATAAAATTCCTAAACAAAGCAGGACTTTTCTTCTCAAGCATGACAAGAGCAGAACTAACAAAAAAAGCAGTAAACATCATAACAAGAACAATCAAAGTAGGAAACAAATAATTCAAATAAGACCTTTTAGCAGAAACAGGCTTAACACTAGTAACAATAGGCTGAGAAACAGCCTTAGGATCCTTAATAGCAATAGCATCAATCCTTTCCTCAATAAGATTTAAAGCATTCTGAACCTCTAAAATACCAATCAAACTCTTATCAAGCAAAGCACGCACAGCATCAAGAATTCTAATACCAAGCTGCCTAGAAACATCAACATCATCCAAACGCGATTTTGTCTCCTGAAGCTGAGAAACCAAAGACTGAAAAGCAGAATCAAAACCGGCAAACTCCTGCTGAGAAAGATCCTTGCTGGTTGAAATCCTCTTCTTCAACTCATCAAACTTATTCAAACTATCCTTAAAACTCTCAAGCACAGCATCAGGAACACTACCACCAGAAGTCTCAATAATATTCTTAGCATAACCAGCCAGAGAACCGGCCTTAACCAAAGCTTCCTCACTCAAACTAATAGAAGTATCAACCCAATGCTTAACCTTATTCTTATAAGAAGACAAATTAGAAGAAACAAAATCAGCAGGATTAAAACTCAAATCAAAATCACTTAAATCAGCAGAAAGCGAAGCAACATTCTTACTAATAACATCATTCTCAGTAGACAAACGAACAAGAGCCAAACGCTCTTCCTGAACCTTGCTTTTAGTAAACTCAAGAGTATCCAACAAAACAGAAGTAAGATTTTGACTAAGCTCTGTTATTTCCCTACCAACATTTTCAGTCATCACATTCATAACAGTCCAAACAAGATTAATCCTAGAAAAATCCACAAAAAAATCAATCTCATTATTAGGAATCTTACCAATAGTAAAATTCTCATGAAACACAACACAAGTATGAACATCACCACTCTTAACAGCACCAACGCAATCATCCTTAGAAGAAAACTCAGTAAACACAAACTTATCAGAAAGCACATCATAAAAAGAAGAAACAACACTATTCTTAGAAGGAGAAAAAGCACCAACCCGCAAATTATAAAGATTAGAATTATCAAAAGCAATACCAGCAAGAAAAATAATCAACAAAGGACCAAGAACCACAACAAGAGAAGAAGCCTTAGACCTAATCAAAAGCTTAAAATTCTTCAAAACCAAATTCCAAACATCCCTAAAAAAAACAAAACTCATTTTTTAACCAAAACCTCAAAAACATCACCTAAACTAGGCCTGGAAACATCCAAGCTAACAACGACCTCACTATGCTTTTTAACAAACCCCAAAATTAAAGACAAAACATTAATCGGCCTAAAAACAGAAACAACCAACTCACCCTCATCAACAAAAATCTTTGAAAACAAATTCTTATGCTTAGATAGAAATTTCATAAGCTTAACATATTTTCCTGACTTTGTTTTCAAACGAACTTCAAAATTTCTAGAATAAACATTCTTAAGATCATCAACAGACCCAACATCAACAATACGATGATTATGAAGAACAGCAATCCTAGAACAAAGAGACTCAATCTCCTGCAAAAAATGAGACGCGATAATAATAGTAGTACCATTCATATTAATCTTCCTAACCAATTCCCAAAAATTCTTTCTCAAAACAGGATCTAAATCAGCAGTCGGCTCATCCAAAATCAACACTCTCGGTTTATGAATCAAAGCACAAGCAATATCCAAACGCTTCTGCATACCACCAGAAAGCTCATCAGCAACAGAACCAGCAAAATCCTTAAGACCAACCAAGCTCAATAAATCAGCACATCTCTTAGAACGCCTAGGTTCAGGAATATGATAAAGAGAAGCAAAATACTCAAGATTCTCACGAACAGTCAACCTAGAATAAAAAGAAGGAGTCTGAGTACTAAAACCAAAAAAACGCTTAAAATCACAAGGATTCCTAGTAATACTGGCTGTAGAACCATCAGGCAAAGCAAAAAGAACATCGCCTGCATCAGGAGAATAAAAACCAACAATCAAGTTAAGCAAAGTAGTCTTACCAGCGCCACTCATGCCAATAATACCAAAAATCTCACCAGAACGAACATCAAAATCAACATTATCCAAAACAGAACTCTTATTAAAAGATTTACTAACAGACTCAACCCTCAAAATAACATGCGGTTCAAGATTCCTGAAAACCTTTTTAAGATAAGAATTAACTGCAGAAGGCTGCCAGCCAGACTTCAAAAGCAAAGCCCTAAGCTCTGCCCTAGACAAACCCTTTTTAACAGGCTCAGCAGTTAAAAAATGTTTAATAGGGATATAACTAACCATAACAAGAATAAAAATAAAAGAGTTTAAAAAGATACGACACCATCAAAGAGTAGTCGTAGAAAAATTTTTATATGCTGAAAACAGAATAACAGGATAACAAAAAAAATGCCAACATGCGAACTATGCGGAAAAAAAGCTGAACTAGTAACAGCAATAATAGAAAACACGGAAATGAACGTATGCAAACAATGCAGCAAATACGGAAAAATAATAAAAAAACCAAAACAAGCAAAAAAAATCAAAGAACAAAAAGAAAAAACAAAAGAAAAACCTGAAATAATAGAAACAATAGCAACAGATTACTCCCAAAAAATAAGAAACACAAGAGAAAAATTAGGCCTAACACAAAAAGAGTTCGCTGAAAAACTACACGAAAAAGAAAGCATAATACAAAAAATGGAAACAGGACACTTCACACCATCACTAAGCACAGCCAGAAAACTAGAAAAAGCACTAAAAATAAAACTAATAGAAGAAATAGAAGACAAAGCACAAACAACAAAAAAAAGAGAAAAGAAAGAATTGACAATAGGAGACATAATAAAAATCAAACATTAGACCAAATTCTATACCAACAACGACCGTGCTGCTCATCAAAAACCCTTCTAAACTTAGAATCTAAAAAAGAAATCAAACCAGCAGTAGAATTCAGACAAACAACATCATCAGGAAGACAAATAATACCACCACCGCAATTTTCCAAAGCCACAAAAGAAATCTTTTCAAAATTTTTCTGAATATACTGATGAAACGACAAAGAAAGATTATTATCATAAACAGGATAATAAATTTTGTAAAACTTAAAATCAGAATAAGCAGCAAAAGACGGATTAGAAACCCAAATCTCGCCTGAACTACCCTTATCATCAAAAAAAGAAAAAAACCTATTCTGAACTTCAGAAGGAACAACACGCTCCTCAAAGAAAAAAGAGATAGCAGAAAAAACAGAAACAAAAAAAACAATAAAAACAGCAAAAACAAAAAAAACCTTTCTATACTTTCCAAACAAACCAACAAAAGCATCAATACCCTTACCAGCAAAAACAGCAGCAAAAGGCAAAAACAAAGCAGCATACCTATAATCCCTACAATGCATCAAAGACAAATAAACGAAAGGAACAAAAAAACACAACAACAGCAACAAATAATTCTTAACCTTCTCAAACCAAGACTTGAGCAACCCAAAAACAAGAAACAAATAAAGCCAGGACTCCTTAAAAAAAACCTCAAAATAAAACCACCAAGGCTTAAAACGCAAAACATTACAACCTAAAACACGCTTAATAGCTGAATGAGCGGCAAGCAAAGAAGCAAAAGGACTGCCAAAAAAAAACCAAGAAAAAAACAAATAAGGCAAAGAAACAAACAAAAAACCAAGAACAAGGAAAAACATACTTTTGAAATCCTTCTTAAAAAACAAAACAAAAATAAAAATCGGCAAAAAAATGCCAGCAAGAAACTTAGTCAAAAAAGCAACACCCAAAAACAAACCAGACACAAAAAAACTCTTATCAAAAAACCACAAAGAAAGAAGAACAAAAAACAAAGCAGGAATCTCAGTGTACTGATGAAAACTCAAATAAAAAAACAAAGGACTAAAAGCAAAAATAACACCAGCAAAAACAGCAGTCCTCTTGCCAAACCAAGATTTAGCAAGAACATAAAGCAAACCAACAGAAAAAGAACCCAAAACAATCTCAAAAAGTTTTCCAAAAAAAACAGGATCAAGACCAAGCTTCCAAAAAAAACCTAAAACAAAAGGAACAATAACAGGACGAATATGCTCAAAAAGACCAGACCTACCCAAACTAAAAATAAACTTACCCATACCAATATAAACACCAGAATCCCACAAAAGAACCTGCCTGTAAAATAAGAAAAACAACCTCAAAAAAAAAGCTGAAAACAGCAAAATAATCAAAAACCAATCAACATTTTTCTTATTTTTCACCATTTTCTCTTAAAGCTTTCAACAAAATACCTTTTAATTCATTTGAGTACAACAAACCCTCAAACTTCTCATTATTGATAATAATAGTCGGAGCTTTTGTAACATTATAATATTCTTTAATCAGTCTTATTAAAGGCTCATCCTCATAATCCTTATCCAAAGACAAAACAACAAGCTCATCACCAAAACCCTTACCAACATCCTGAAGAATAAAACCCTGACTTATACTTGCCTTATCACCAATCTCATAAAAAAACAAAACAGGCAAATAAGGCTTACCACACTCTGAATTAAGCTCTTTAACCAAAGAAAAAAACTTCAACTCCAAAAGAAAATATTTCCTCTTCAAATAATCAAAATCCTTACGCCGAAAAAAACTAAACCTACTATAAGAACTCAAATCCTCACCGACCTTACGAATCTCCTCCTTAAGCTTGACAATCCTTTCAGATAAGATATCACATTTCTCACCGCCAAAAACATCAATAAAAAAACGCTCAACAGCAAAAGACTCAGAATCAATCTCATGAACATTCATCACACCAACAATAGAATCAATCCTAAAATAATCCAAAGCATGATTTAACAAAATCGCAACTAAAAAAATCAAAACCGTCAAAAACAAACTTTCCAACAAAATTCTCTTACGATTTTTCATGAAGCAAAGGAATTATTTTATCTCTTGAAGACAAACCCTCAAGCTTAGTCTTAAAATTAATAATTATGGAAGGGGTTGAATTAACATCATAAAAATCCTCCAAAAACATCAAATCAGAAGAAAAATTATACTCAATAGCAAAAACCTTAAGATCAAAATCCTTAACCAAACCATCCAAAATCTTACCCTGCAACGCACTATCCTTATCAGACTGGCTAAAATAAAACAAAATAACATTAGGAACAGAACCACAATTCTCCCCAAGCTGCTTATAAAGAATATAAGTCTTAATCTGCATTAAATGAAACTTCCTCTTAAGAAAATCATACTCAACAGAGCCCAAATCCTTTTTAGCAGTAGGACTATCAAGAAGCTTACCCAACCTCCACAAATCACCACTCAAAACAGCAAGACGCTTCTTAGCAAGAGGACAAGAAGCCTTAAACTCATCAAACAAAGCCTGCTCAACAATAAAACTTTCAGCACTTAATTCAGACTGCTTCAAAATCTTTTCAACAGACGCACCAGGATTATGCAAAACATCACCAACAAAAATACCAACTAAAAAAACAACAACAAGCAACAAAATATTAAGCAAAAAAAACTGTTTATTCCTCATTCAAAACCTCCCAAACAACAACACCATCTTTAGAAAAAACCTTATTAAAAATCTTTGCATTTTCCAAAAGAAAAGCCATACCCTGACCCTGCTTCTCCCAAACCAAACCCTGCATCATCTGAGGAGTAACAAGAACAAAGGAAACATTATACTCTTTCAAAATCCTCTTAACAATCCTTAAATCAGAAGAACCAAAAGCCAAATCAATATTATTAATTAAACTCTGACCATCAGGCAAAAGCTTCCACAAAGGATCAAGAACAACAGGATGACCTGCAAATTCAATCCAAAAACCATAAGATTCATGAGAAAGAACAACACCCTTACCAAAACCCAAAGCATCAAAAAAAGAATTCGCAGGCATCATATCAGCAACAACAAAAACATGAGACAAAGAACTGAACAAAAGACCGCAAACAATCAACAACAAAGAAACAGATCTGAGAAACTTTAACTTCCATCTCCTCTTAAAAAGCCAAGACAAAGCAACACCAGAAAGACAAGCCAAAACAACATTACCAAAAACAAGCAAAGGAGGAAAAAAATAAGCAATAACAAAAAACAACAAAGTCAAGGCAAACAAATAAAAAAATTTAGACTTCATATTCCAAACAAAAACAACACCCATAACAGAAAGAATCAAAGAAAAAACACCAATACCAAAAAGACCACCAAGATCACTAAAAAACTCTGAAAAACCAAAAGAATAAGAAACAGAAGGAGGAAAAAAATCAGCCAACAAAATCAAAAACAAAAATGCCAAAATAAAAAAACACCACTTCCTAAGCTCAGGCCTAAGAATAAGCAAAGCCAAAACAAAAAAAACAGAAGCAACAAAAGAAACCAAACCAGACAAACCTGAAAAAACAAAAAACAAAACACCCAGCCATTTAAACCGCTTAGAAAGCATAAAAACAAGACCAGCCAAAATAAGACACAAAACAAAACCATAACGAAAAGCAAGAAAACTAAAAGTAACAAAAACAGGAGACAAAACAAACGCAAAAGAAAACCAAAAATTATCAAACTTCAATTTCTTAACCAAAAACCAAAACAAAACAAAAGAAAGAAAACCAAAAATTGAAGGCAAAAACAAAAGAAAAGAATAACC
>Ga0164318_10000596_pt1 | contig 28651 bp, 35 predicted proteins | sample GuaBasSedimGuay9_FD_113734 | JGI IMG/M metagenome (GOLD analysis project Ga0164318, IMG submission 113734) | Subseafloor sediment microbial communities from Guaymas Basin, Gulf of California, Mexico - Guay9, Core 4571-4, 0-3 cm | ecosystem: Environmental > Aquatic > Marine > Hydrothermal vents...
TCCTTATAGATGAGATTGAGAATCACAACGATGGAATCATATCTAAAAATTATACACAGGAGATATTTGATGAGTTTAAAGAAAAATATGGTGTATCGGAAGCTCAAGCTTCCTGTTTTTATCTTGAATATCTTGAATATCTTGTATCTTTAAGATATCTTTTTTCTCGATATTCAGAAAGGATAATAGGTATAGCTAAAAATTCGGAAGATAGAAGTATTTTCAAGCATACTCTTTCGGATATTGCTTATTTAGATATGAGTATTAAAAACCCTGGATATTTAGTGAGTAGAGAAAATGTCATAGTTAGGAATATAAAAAGAAGTCTTCCTGTATTTTGGGATTTTTTTAGAGATTTAGAGTTTACCGTTATTTATGCTAGATTTTCGGAAGGAGGCCCTATGTTGAAGATAGAAATACCATATGCGCTGAGATCAATTAGTATTGATGACATTTTAAAGACTTTGCAACATATATGTATTGATGGATATCCTTATCCTTTGACTAAAGCTCATCGTGATGTAAAGATAACTAATAAAGATATGGAGACAATAACTAAAATGTTAGGTATCTATTGGGCTAAAACAGGAAGGGAAATGTTATGAGTGGTGAAGTTATAGGATTTATAATAGGAGAGTCTACAGTAACTAAGACTTTGTTTATTTCTAAGACTATACCTAGGCTTGGACAATATGTTGTAATGGAATACGATGGAAAGATTGTTTTAGGTCTTATCCAAGGACTTATAAGAGGTAGTATTGCTTTACCTGATGATATACATGATGCATCGCAGGTTGAAAGAATAAAAATACTTGAGCACGGCTCTACACAATACATTAAGGGTGTTATTCAAATTTTAGGAGATGTATATTCACGTGATATTCCGAGAATACCTCCTCCACCTGGTACGGAAGTGAGAAAGGCCTCTAAGGATATTTTGAGGATAGTTTTTGGTCATAGAGGAACAGGTATAAGAATAGGATCATTAATTTCTGAGCCAGATGTTCCTGTCTTTGTTGATGTTAATAGAATGGTCACACGGCATCTTGCTATATTAGCTATAACTGGTGCGGGTAAGAGTAACACTGTTGCTGTTATCGCGGATGAGTTATTAAGGTTAAATGGGACTGTTGTTATTTTTGATATGCATTCCGAATATATAGGTGCTAGATTTACGAATGGATCAGTTAATGAGATATCAGCGAAAATAAATCCTTATAATATGTCTATTTCTGAATTGTTAAGATTATTGAATATTGAAAGAAGAGCGTATATTCAGGAAAGATACTTTAGGCGTGCATATAAAGAGATTTTTGACATAATTTCTAGTGGTGAAAATGTAGAGAATTTCTTAGATCTTTTAATTTCTAGGTTAGAGAGCTATATGGAGGATGATAAAAGTAGAAAAGATAAGGATAGTATTGCAGGCGTAATAAATAAGATTGAAGACTTTAGGGATAAGTATAGTGACATGCTTGATTATAATATTCCAACCATTGTAGATCAAATAAGGCCTGGTTATGTGAATGTAGTTGATTTGGGAAGATATGATGAGGAGGCAGCGGATGTAATTGTAAGTCATTCACTTAGGACTATTCTTAATGAAAGGAAAAATTATGTTAGGAGTGGTAAGGGGCTTAGAATTCCAATATTTCTAGTTTTGGAGGAGGCTCATATATTAGCACCTAAAGATAGACCAACTCTTTCAAAATATTGGATTGGAAGAATAGCTAGAGAGGGAAGAAAATTTGGTGTAGGTATGTGCATCGTTAGTCAGAGGCCTAAAAGTTTGGATCCAAATACTTTGTCACAAGCTAATAATATGATAGTTTTAAGGTTGGTTGAACCATCGGATCAAAAATATGTTCAGCAGGCTAGTGAAACACTTAGTGAAGATTTATTACAGCAGTTATCTTCGCTAAATATTGGTGAGGCTGTAGTTCTTGGTCTAATGGTTAATGTCCCTGCTCTTGTAAAGATTGATAAGTTTAAGGGTGAGTTAGCGGTTCAAGAACTAAATGTTGTAAAGGAATGGAAGAATATTGGAGAAATATTTTCAAAGGAATTAGAAGATTTTGAGAAGTTGTCATTGGGAGATTAAAGATGCAATTTGTCCATTTATCGGATACACATTTAGGTTATATGCAGTATGGTTTGGAGGATCGTGAACAGGATTTTTACGAGGCTTTTAATGAGATTATTGATAGGATATTATCTGAACATATTAGGATAGTTATTCATTCTGGTGATTTTTTCCATACTCCTAGGCCGCCAATAAGGGCTTTGAAAATTGCTCAAGACGGTTTGCTAAGGTTACATGAAAGAGGTGTTCATGTTATAATAGTTCCAGGCGGGCATGACACTTTGAGGAGAAGAGGATTACCGCCTCTTTCTCTATATGAAAGATTTGGAATAAAAGTTCTAAGTAGAAGTAATTTTTATACAAAAATCGGTAACCTGTGTATTATAGGCCTTCAGCATTATCCTAAAATTTATTGGAGTAATCCCGAGCTTCGTAAATATCTGGATAAATATTCCTCGTTTGTTGAGAATAATAATTGTGCTAAAAGGATTCTGGTCATGCATCAAGGTTTGTATCCATACATGAAGTATGGATATGAATTAACTATTGATCAATTACCAAAAAATTTTGATTATTATGCTCTAGGACACTTGCATAAAAGGATAAAAGTTTCTTATGGACGAGGTATTTTAGCTTATTCTGGATCTACTGAAATTGTTGAGATGAGTGAAATAGAGGAATATAAAAAGAATGGGAAAGGTTTCTACATTGTTGATCTCTCTGGCGATATACCAGATGTTCAAAATGTTAATCTCAGTTGTATTAGGCCTCAATACGAAATAGAGTGGGAGAGTGTAAAACTAGAAGATTTACTGTTAGCTATTAAGGATATCTTAGAAAAAGAAACATTTGTAAAGAAGCCTATTCTTCATATCAGGGTTTATAATAGGCTAATAGATAGATTAACTATTGAAAAAATGTTTGGAACTAGGTTTAAAAATAATTTTTTAAAGATTAGGATAGTTACTTCCCTTGAGGAGAAAAATGCTTCCGAGACACTTATATTGGATAGAGAAAGACTAGATTTAGAAAATATTTTGTTGAATCGATTTAAAAATAATGAGTTGGTTTCTTTCATAAATGTGATATTGAGTAGCTTGAAAGAGAATGATGTAAAGTCTGCAATAAATATTTCTAAGAAGGTTTTTGATGAAGGTTCCTGGAAGAGGTGGATAGATGCTTTTAAAGAAGTTGAAACTTAAAAATTTTTTGTCCTATAGTTATTTAGATCTAGAGTTTCCTCTTGGAGCTGTAGTTTTTGTAGGTGAAAATGGAGCTGGTAAAAGTTCTATTTTGGACGCGATACTGTTTGCTCTATATAGAGAAAATAACAGGGGGAGAGGACTTCAAGGATTAATAAAAAGAGGAGAAAGATCATCGACTGTAGAGCTAATTTTTTCTTCGGAAGGAAGAAATTATAAGGTTGTAAGAGAATTAAGTTTCGACGGTAAAAGAATACAATCAGATGCAAGACTTTATGAAATCGAGGGAGATAAGGAACGTATTATAGCTCAAAAAACTGATGTAGATCGGTTAATTGTCCAGAAGACAGGTATTGATAAAAATATATTCTTGACGTCTATATACGTTAGGCAGGGTGAGATAGCAAAACTTATTGAGATGAGACCGGCTGAACGTAAGCAAATTATAGGCAGGCTTTTAGGGATAGATGATCTTGAAAAAGCATATTTTAATATGAGGGATCTTCTAGTTTACTTTGAAGAGAACAGAAGAGAAATTGAAGGAAGTTTAAAGATGAAACCGATGTTTCAACAGGAATATAATGAGATTTGTGAGAAAATTAGGGTTTTAAAAGAGAAGATAGTTAACCATGAATACTTGTTGTCGCACAAAAGAGATGAGATTAAAATACTTGAAAATGAGAAGAAAATTTGGGAAGAGAAAAAAAAGAACTATCAAGAGTTATCTTTTAAAAGAAAAGTTTTACAGAGAGAGATAAACAATATCTTAAGGAATATAAAAGAATTAGATGAGAGTATAGAGAGAGCGAAACGTGCTAAAAATGATTTAGTTTTACTTAAAGAAAAGGTCGAAAGATTAGAACGAATCGAGAAGGCTTTTGAGGCTTATAAACAATTGGATATCTTAAATAAAGAGAAGGAGAATGTTTTAGAAAAATTAAAGGAGTATAATGAATATGTAAAGAGAATAAAAGAGTTGCAGGATAAGGTTGATGAATATAAAAGACTTGTAGAACAACAAAGGAGTTTGCAGAACGATATTTCGGCTGAGGGACACTTGAGAGGATATTTAACTGATCTTAATAAAGATTATCAGAATAGGATTGATGAATATGAAGCTTTAAAGAATTACTTAGATAGTATTGTGAGTCTTTTATCTAGTTTTTCGATAAAATTGACAGATAATTTGTCTGTTATTCGTGAAACTTACCGTTTAGAAGTTGAAAAAACTGAGAGAATTCTCGAAGAAATTGAGATTGAAATAGATGAGTTAAATAGGAATAAGTTAACGTTGCAAGGAGCTATGGGGGAAAAAAAGGAGATATTAGAGAAGCTTAGGAATATAAAGGGATTATGTCCGGTATGTGGACATAAGTTGACAGAAGAACATAGGGCGACTTTACTTAAAAAATATAAGCTAGAAATTAAAAAATTGGAAACAGAAATTAAGAAGTTGGAGGAGAGATTAAGCGAAAAAGTCTCTGTATATGAAGAATACTCAAGACGTAGAGAAACTCTTTTGAAGATTGATATCGAAGATGTCATAAAGAAGGTTGTCCAATTTAATAATTTAAAAGAGAATATTAAATCAAAAGAAAAAATATTGAGTGATATTAAAAAACAGATAGAAGATATAAATGAAAAGAAGATTGTTCTTAAAAAGTTAGAAGAGAGGATAAAAGAACTTGAAAAATTTTATAATGAATATATTGCATTAACGACGGCTGTGTCTAGAACAAACTTAGAGAAAATTAACGATAGGCTTGTCAGCATAAATAATGAATTGGAAAAAATATATGCTAAGCTTAAAGCATTAGGGAATCCTGAATTACCTAATGAAACTGAGCTAGAATCGTTACGCAATGCTAGAGTTAATTATTATAAGGCTTTAACTATAGCTGGTGAACTCGAAAAACTGATCGAAAAGAGGAAGAGTTTAATGAATGAGTTGGAAAAATATAAGGAACAGGAAGAAGAGATAGTGAGACAGCTTGAATCACTTGGTTTTACAGAGAAAGAATATGAGGAAGTTATTGAAAGGTATCAAAGATGTCGTAATGAGTTAGCTAAGATGGAGGAGTTTCTAAAGAATATGAGACAAGTTATACATGAGTATAGTGATCGTAGAAGAAAGTTGTTAGAGACTTTAAAAAAGCTTGAAAATGAAGAAAAGAAACTAAAGGATCTTATAGAATATATATCTTTATTAAAGAAGATTAGAGAATTATTTAGCAAGGATGGTCTACAACTCGAACTTAGGAAGAAGGCAATACCTCTGATCCAGAAGTATGTTAGAGAGTTTGCTGAGCTTTTTGAGTTTGATTTTTATGGAATTAAGATAACTGATGATTATGAGGTTTATATAATAGACTCTGAAGGTGAGAGATCGATAGATGGAGCGAGTGGCGGTGAAAAAGTGGCTATTGCTTTAGCGCTAAGATTGGCTATAGCAAGAGTTTTTCAGGGAAGTCGGCTAAGTATGTTGATGCTGGATGAACCAACTCAGTATCTGGATGAGTATCGGAGACGTTATCTTGTAAATATTCTCAAAAAGTTGTTCAGTGACGAGGATAATATATTTCCTCAGCTGATTTTAGTTACGCATGATAGAGAATTGGAAGATGCAGCAGATATGCTTTATAAAGTTGAAAAAATAGGAACATCTTCAAGGGTTGTTAAAATATCTTCTTAGATTTTGTAGCGAATATTTCTAAGTTTCTTTTGTATAAGAAGTCTATGTGTAAGAATTTTATCTACTGTTACATTAAGTATTCTTAAGGCACTATTTTTATCAAGAGCAATTAATGGATATAATCTGTCTTTGCTTATATTCATTATTTTAGATACCTCGGACAATGATAAAGACCCTCTTATATCTTGTTTATTTATTGCAATTATGTGAGGATACCGACTATAGGACAACATATTATCGTAAAGGATTTTTCCCCTTAAAACTTCTTTTATGCTGCTTCCATCTATTATAAAAATATATCCATGCATTCCTACAGTTAAGACTTTTATCATAAACTGAAACCGTGTCTGACCAGGTGTTCCAAAAAGATGAATGGGTATATTCTTAACATATACTTTTCCATAATCAAATGCTACGGTTGTTTTTCTTTTAACCATTTTTTCATATGGAGAAGTAACATTTCTGTCAGTTCCTAAAATGTCACCACATACTGTTTTAATAAATGTTGTTTTTCCGCTTCCAAAAGGCCCAGTTACAACAATTTTTAGGTAGCTTGGTTTAGGGAGTGTTTGCAAAACCGACTCCTCCCTTTTCCTTTATCTGCTTTTCATACTTTCGTAAAATTAAATGTATTAATCCAAGATTTGGTCTTGGAGCTGTATTTAATGCAAGTATGCTTCCATTAAAAGTAGAGATAAGTATGTGTTCGCCATTTTCAAGTTCTATATCTATACGTTTTACTTTACTTGATAACACATCACTTAGACTTTCAAGCGCTCCTACCGCAGCTGCAACAGCAACACTCATAAATTCTGCTTCTGATTGTGAAGGTGCAACAAAAGATATTGGTATACCATCCTTCCAGGTGTATACGACCATATTTACAGTGCCTAATGCCTCGCTTATAATTCTCGTTAAGATTTTTTTAACTTCATCTGCAGTCTGCATATTCTCACTCTACCACTTTTTTCTTGCTGAAATATTTATGAAGAACATTTTTTATGACACTTAAGGAGTTTGTGTTTAATGGCTTCTTTGCAAGTACTATACCATAAATATCTAGGTCTTCAAGCGTGTCAAGATAAAACAGATAGAGTAGATCTTCTTTTTTCTCAATGATAATTTCTTTACTACCAGCAAACATGTCACTTATCTTTATTATTTCTAACAGTTTTGCAGGCTCATCTATACCTTTTCCAACAATTTCTATAGTGAAACCCTGTGAGCTCATAATCGATGCATATTTTATAAATGGATAATATATCTGGAGTTCCTGTAAGGAGTCTATCTCTGTTTCTTTTATTTCTTCTAGTTGAAAAGGAACCATAGGTTTTTTAAGATTATCTATTTCAGATTCGACTTTTTCTATTTTTCGTTCTATTGAGGATATTTTTTCTGAGAGTTTAGTTACTTCTTCAAGCTTATCTGTTTTAATGTCTTTTATCTTTGTGGAAACTTCATCAAATTTGCTTGTTAAATTGCTTAAATTTTCCTCTAGTTTTTTAATTTTTTCACCATATTCAGAGTATGATGATATTTTTTGGTTTAGTTGTTTGTAAAGATATAGAGGAATGACAACAGCTATTATAGCTGCGAATATTGATAGCATCAAGGGCAGTATCTGTACGATACTGTATATTGGTGTTACTTGGTTCAACGTATTATGCGAAGTTATCGTAAATATATGAATCACCCGGTTTTAGAACTATATACTTAATTGAAATACTATAATATTTTATTAACTTGTAAAAAAGAGGAAGTAATTCGATCAACTGTTATGTCTAGTCTGTTTAATAGTCTTTCTTAATTCTTCAGCTACATCCCTTGGTGAATACCTTGCAACTCTAGTGGAATCTAAGAGTTCAATACCTCCTAATCTTTCAAAAGGTAGTATATCGATGAATAAGTGGAAATAACTACTGTATCCATAGGGATTTGAATATATTATTATATTTCGATCAGCCGATATACCTACTGCATCTAAGGCCTTAGAGGAAATAATTAAAGCATCCGCCAATCCCTCTATCTCATTATTATCTAGATCAGTTATTCTTTCAATGTGTCGTTTTGTAGCTAGACGTAGATGAAAATTTCTTCTTGGAGAAGAAGTAGCCCATATAAGCCATGTATTATTTTCATAAACTATTCTATCTGTATGTCTAGATGTACAAAGATGACATATTCCTCTTTTTCTTTGTTCTTCAAATGACTGTAATATACTTTCCATAAAAGGTCCATGGCCATCCATGTTTAAATCTATGTATACCTGTGCATGTAGTCTTGGTTGAGATCCGCCAGCTAGATATCCAATATTGAAAAACGGATAAACAGGAATTAGCGTAATTTTTCTTTTTTTAGCCTCGTTGACTGAGTATTCTATAGCGTTGTTTAATGATTTTATCATTTCTACTAGGTCTTGAAAATGTATATCGCTTAATGTTTCCGTATAGTTTACTGGGAAAGTTACAAGATTTATTCCATATGCTATTTTTGTGAAAGGATCTGTTTCAACCTTTTTTCTTATAATAGGTTCTATTTCTTCTTCTATATATCGTACCATAGCAGGAAATCTATTAATTATAGTTACACTTTTAGCATCTTCGATTTCCATCATTATAGGATGCGTCGAAAAGGGTGAATCTAGATTTTTATTTTCTGTTGAAATAAATATGGCATAGTCTTTTCCCTCTATTATATTTTTGAATACATCAAGCCTTTTTTTAATATCTGTCTTTATCTGTGTTGGTCTTAAGCCTCTAACTGGACTTATATATGAAAAATGTCCTCTTCTTTTTCCAATAGGTATAAATTCTCTGCTTATTTCGTTAAACAATTTAATCTCAACAGAAGTTAATGGGTCCCATCTTTTACGTGGGATAAATTCAATTTTTTCAGGATCAAAGTTGTATTTATTTATAATTCCCCAATGCATGAAAGGTATATTTTCGAATGGTAAAGCAGTATATCTCTCCATTTCTTGTACCTTACTCGTTTTTTAAGAGTAAATTGTTAATGTACTAGGTCTTATAATAGGTTTCGGAGAGTTAATAATGAATTTTTCAAGATTGTTATAAATTTGTGGGGTCAAATCTGGTTTAATTTTCTCTATTATGTCAAGGATTTCAGAATATCCTAGTTCACATAAATCTATAGGAGAATAAATACTACAGTATCTTAGGATATGTTGTACTACCTTTTTTAATTGATTATAGCTGTAGTTCTTGAAAAGGGGAGCTATCTTATGATAGTTTATTATAACATTTTCTCTCAGTTCTTTTCTAAGAAAATTCTCAATTTCTTTTGTATCAGGTGGCGGAATATATAGTATACTTCCAATATCATGATTAATATTCATATAGCGTAAAAGTTTTAGTGGATTTGAAGAAGTGAATACTATTAATGAAGAGCTTATGTTTTTATATTTTTGAAATAATGAAATTATCTTAGGTTTATCCTGTATTTCTTTTATTATGATAATTTTTCGTGATTGTTCTCGCAAAAGATCCCTGAGAAAAATAGGCAGATCTTCAGAAACTATATATGTATTTAAATCCAGGTTTATCGCTGCTTTTTCTACAGTATAAGTTTTTCCACAGCCTGGTGGACCGATAACTAGGAGTGGTCTGTTATTTTGTTGACTTAATTCTTTTCTTAATAGAGTTTCAACCATGTTTATTTTTGGATTTTTATAAAGGATTTTTCTCTTGATACCTTTTTCAGATACTTGGACTTTAATTTTGTTTTCCTTTTTATTTACTGTAAAAACCATAAGGAAACTTAATAGTAATGTTTCGCTAAGGAAGTATATAATATTTTTTTGAAATATTATATCTAATCCATTAAATATAAGAATATGACATATAAAAACTGGAATTATCGATAGGGGTAGTAGAAGAAATCTTTTAATTCGTGATGGTTCACTGTTAAAAAGTTGCGATGCTATGAATCCGGACGCGGTAAATCCTATAATCTGCAGTAGACCAGCTGCATCATTTTTTATTATGGTTTGTGAAAAACTAAGTAATATTGATGAGGATGTTACAAGAATATCCATAAGATAATCAAATGAAGTTTCAAAAGGTTTTAATGAAGGTAATGTAGATGTTCTTATAATAAATATACCTGCTATCGCTAAAGTGTTTTCTGGATTAAACAAGTATAGAGAGATGAGAACTGCGTATGAAAATATAGAGGCTATGACTATTGAATCTTGTGGTTCAACAAAAGTTAACGCTAGTAGGATTATAGGAAGAGAAAGGATAGCTACCGAGGGAAAATATATGTGTATTAAAAATACTGAAAATATTAATGGCGTTACATGCCAGTATCTAAAGCTTTTTGCAGCTAAAGTTATATAAAGTGGTGAGAGAAGTATTCCTACTATAGGAATTTTATAAAGTGTGTATGAAAAAAGAGCTAAGAATGAGAAAAAGATTCCAATACTTGGCGAAATTATGCTTATTATTCCTGTGATCGTTGCAAAAATAAGTGTTATTTTTTCATCAAATCCTAATAGGAAAGAAGGTAGAAATGACAAGATAAATGTATAAATAATTACTAGTAATCCAGTCTTAATCCTTTTCCCATTTATCATAAATATCACAATATGATATAATACTGCAGGATTGATTAATCGTTATCATAAGTTGATATACGTAATACTGAGATACTACACCGATAAATATAGACTTATAAGTCATCTTTAAGAATTCTTTACATATCTTAAAAATCTATAAAGAGGTTTTGAATATTAAAGGCGAGAACATGTCCTTAATATATAATAGAAGGGTGAGAAAGCTTTTAGATCTTCTTAAAGAAAAAGAATTAGACGGGGTCATCATAATGGATTCTTCAACTATTTTCTACTTTACTGGAACTGATGCTCCTCAAGCTTTTATATTGGGAGTCGATCAACAGGAACCGATACTTTTATCGAGTTTATTAGAGTTTTATAGAACTAGAGATGAAAAGCATATAGGTAATGTTTATGGTTTTTCTCGAGATTCATCATTTGTAGACAAATTCGAAAATATATTTATTGGAGATTTTAATAAATCTGTTAGTAAAATAATTAAGAAGAGTATAGGTGAGTCTAAAAAAATAGGATTAGTGGCAAAAAATATTAGTTGTTCTTCTTATAACAAGTTAAAAGAAGCACTTGGATTTGAACCGGTCAATCTATGGGAAGATATCTCATATATGAGGACTATAAAAGATGAATATGAAATAAGTCTATTGAAAAAGTCTATTAATATAACAGAAAGGGTTTTAGAAAAGACTATTGAGTATCTCAAAACAGGTATTACTGAAGCAGAGATTGTAGGCTTTATTCAAAATGAGTTTAGAAAAAATAATTCGCTTGATGCATTTTTTCCTATTGTTGCGTTTGGTGAACATAGTAAACATCCACATGCTGTTCCAAGCTTAAGAAAATTGAGAAGAGGTGATTTAGTAAAGATAGATATTGGAGCAAGACATATGGGATATTGTGCTGATATAACCCGAACTTTTGTTTATGGGCATGCTTCGGAGAAACAAAGAAGATTAATTAATATTGTTTTGGAAGCGCAGGAGAATGCAATTAGTAGTATAGTTGATTCGATGAAAGCGTCTATGATAGACTTGACAGCTAGAGATATTTTTAGGAAATATGGTTTAGCTGAATTCTTTATTCATAGTCTTGGTCATGGAGTTGGGGTTGATGTACACGAATCACCTTACATTGCCTCTACTAGTAAAGATATTATCGTTGATGGTATGGTGTTTACAATAGAGCCTGGATTGTATATAGATGGATTTGGAGGAATTAGAATAGAAGATATGATATATGTCAAATATGGTAAACCTATACCTTTAACTTCGTTTAAAAAAGTTATTGAAATAGATTGATTATGGTTAATATCTTTAAGAAGGGATATAGAGTTTTAGGAATAGCTGAAAGTTTTGTAAAAAATAAACGGTATTCTATACTATGCGGGGTTGTTTATAGAAGAGATAACGTGATCGATGGCATTCAATGTTCTAAAATTCATGTTGGTGGATTAGATGCAACGGAAGGAGTGCTTAGAATCTATGAAAAACTAGCGAGGACGGATATTAACTTGATACTTACTAATGGATGTATAGTTTCATGGTTTAACATAATTGATATCGAAAAGGTATATCGAACTTTAAAAGTTCCCATTATATGTATAACTTATGAGGAATCTGAAGGAATTGAAAAATATATTAGAAAGTATTTTGGTGAAGACGAAAATCGTATTCAATTATATAGAAAACTTGGTGGTCGTGATAAAATATATATCAAAAAGTCTAAGCGGTACGTCTATGTTAGATATTATGGTTTGACATTGGAAGAGGTAAGAATTCTTATAAATTCTTTAATACGCTTCGGAGCTGTGCCAGAACCTTTAAGACTAGCAAATCTGATTGCTAGAGCTTTTTTAAAAATATTTTATTGTGAAGATTTTCAGTATAATGAAAGAAAATAATATACGTGGATGGCGATGTAGTATATTTGGTTTTATTATCTGTTATTGACTGGTGATATTGAATGCTTAATCTTCCTAGGACTATTGAATGGTTTGGTAATGAGGTACGTTTAATAAATCAATTAAAACTGCCAGATTCTTTAGAGTTTATAGTTACCAACGATTGGATTAGGATAGCAGAGGCTATTAAGAAGATGGAAATCCGAGGAGCACCTGCAATAGGGGTCGCTGCTGGTTTTGGAGTAGGGCTTGCCGTATTAGAATGTAGAAGAAAAAATATGGGTTTGAATGAATGTAAGAATTTTCTCTATCATGTTATAGATGAACTGAAAAAAACTAGGCCAACGGCAGTAAATCTGTACTGGGCTTTAAATCGTTTAAAAGATGTTATAGATAGATGTAATAGTGTTAATAGTCTTATCGATAATGTTATTGATGAAGCGAAAAAAATACAGATTGAAGATGAACAAAGTAATTTAAAGATAGGTAAGCTAGGTTCTCAGCTTATAAGGGATGGTGATACAATAATAACTGTTTGTAATGCTGGTTCTCTTGCGACAAGTTATTATGGCACGGCGACTGCACCTCTTTATAAAGCTTTTGAAGAAGGAAAAAAGTTTAGAGTTTTAGCTATGGAGACTCGTCCTTATTTGCAGGGTGCAAGATTAACTACATGGGAACTAAGCAAGGTAGGGATTGATGTAAAGCTCATTACAGATAATTCTATCGGGATAGTTATGGAAAAAGAAAAAATTGATCTTGTTTTTGTTGGGGCGGATCGAGTTACTAGAAAAGGATATGTTGCAAATAAAATTGGTACGTATCCGCTTGCTTTATTGTCTCATGTACATAATGTGCCCTTCTATGTTGTAGCACCTACTAGTACAATTGATTTAAGCATAGAATATGGTGATGAAATTAAAATAGAGGAAAGACCATCGGAAGAGGTTATATATATTTATGGTAAAAGAATAGTGCCTAAAGGAGTATCGGCTTTATACTATGCTTTCGATATAACTCCTCCCAATTTAATAACTGGCATTATCACTGAAAAAGGAATAGTTTATCCTCCTTTTGAAAGAAATATTCTAAAATTGTTGAAGAATGATTGATAGATTTCTGTTTTTTGTAATTTTATCAATTTTTTATTCACAGTTAATCAATATATTTGAGACTGTTCTATGGATTAGAGGCTTTTGGAAAATTAAACCACCTTTTCCGACAAGTAAAGGAGATGTAAAGAATGAAGGATATCATCTTCTATTAGCGTTTCTTTACTTTATGCCTTTCACTTTTCTTGAACCCGAATTCATAAAAACTATTCCGTGGGCATGGCTTGTATGGATTCTGAATGATGTAACATGGCATTTCTGGAGTGTTTATCCTCGATACTGGAAAAAATGGATAATATTTTATTTTAATCCAAGGTTAAATGTTGTTTTATGGTTTGCAAGATTTCTTATAGTTAAAGTTAAGGTTACTCCTAGAAGAATGTTTTATATTACTTTGATAAGATTAATGGTTCTACCTTTTTTATTTATGTTTATGGTTTAAGATTTTACTAGTTAATTTTTATTATCTGTATTATTATTGTAATACAAAAAGAATATTTTATTAGTGATGTAAATGCCTTTGCCGAAAGCTATAAAACTAAAAAGTCTTGAAGATCTAGTAAATATAGTTGTATCTGCACAAATACCATTAGTTCATCATCTTATTGTGAATGATAAACATGTATATTTCCTACCTTTTCTTAGTTTAGGTAATGTAGGTATAATATATTATCTTGTTACTCAACAACCTCTCGAGGGTAAATTTATAGTTTATAATAAGTTTAACGGCAAGATATCTATTGAAAAAGAGTATAAAGGCGGCGATACTAGATTGACACACGTTCCGATAATAGAAGTCATTGATCAGAATGCTTTTTCTCATAAAATATTTCATATAAAAAAGGAAAAGAAAAAGAAGAAGAAAAAGAAGGAAGAGAAATGATAGTAAATAAATATATTTATTTGATTAAAGAATAGATAAAATGTATATTGGTAAAAGGGGGTGCTTTTGAGTGTCAAATTCAGAACAAAAATATATTCAATGTGTGTGTGGTAGAGTTATTAAGGATGCATCAGAATATAAAGTTTTATATTTGAAAAAAGAGCAAAGAGAGCTTGATATTTTATGTCCTAATGATACATGTTATTTAAGAGAGCTTGGTTTCATTAAGTTTGATGTTATAGAAGATAAGCCTAAGATAACACGAGCATCATTTTATTCGCCTTTTGTGACTTGGAATATCGCTAGGCTGGGAAAGGAGCAGGCTACAAAATTATTAAGACAACATCTACAGGATCTTATTAAAAAATATGTCGATTGGAATAAGATTATTGAAGAAACAAAGAAACAGGAGGCTCGAGAGGAAGAATTTAGAAGAAGAGCGGCTGCCTCAGAAGAAGTTATATCTGAAAACGTGTCTGAAGGCGGAGAATAAAGTTTATTTTAAAATTTTTATTTTAGAATAAAGACATTCTATAATTTATTTTTGCATAAATAATCATCAAAAACTTTTATAAAATACTATATTTTTATAAAGAAGTATATCTGCTGAATGTATGGTGTTTATGGTTATGTATAAGGCTGTTACATCACAGCCAAGGAAGGTTAGAAAAAAGATGATATATAATGCGCCATTACATAAGCTATCTAAGCAGTTAGTGGCGCCTTTATCTGATGAACTTAGACGTGAGTATAATATTAAACGTCTAAGAGTTAGAAAGGGAGATACTGTAATGATTGTTCGTGGAAGCTTTGCTGGGCTTGAGGGTAAGGTTGTTAAAGTTGATGTAAAGAAGAGGAGGATAGGTGTTGAAGGTGCTACTCGTACAAGATCTGATGGTAGAGAAATTCCTGTTTTAATTCATCCTTCTAAGGTTATAATAACAAAGCTTGATTTATCAGATAAGATGAGGAAACAAATAATAGAGAGAAAGAAACCTATGGAGGTGACTGAAAGTGAAGAAAGTTAAAGGATCACTACATCATTTGAAGAGAAGTAAATCACCGAAGTTTTGGCCTATATCTCGGAAGGAAGCAGTGTGGTCTGTAAAACCAAGAGCTGGCCCCCATCCTTTACACAGAGCGATACCTCTAGGTATAGTTATTCGTGATATGTTAGGCTATGCTAATAATATGCGAGAGGCTAGGAAGATTTTGGGTCAGAGACTTATTGAGGTTGATGAAAGGGTAGTTACTGACTATAAGTTTCCCGTCGGGTTAATGGATGTTATACATATTAAACCCTCTGATGAGTATTTTAGGGTTGTTCCTGATAGAGTCCGCTTATTAAGATTAGTTAAGATAAATTCTGATGAGTCTTCTCTCAAGATTCTTCGAATTGAAAGAAAGACTATGGTTAAAGGAGGTAATATTCAGTTAACTTTCCATGATGGACGTAACTATTTGTTAAGGATTAAAAATCCATTTGAGCCAGAAGAGGATATATATTCAACTTTTGATTCTGTGTTGTATAACCTAAACGACAAAGAGATAGTTGACCATTACCCATTTAAGGAGGGTTATATCTCAGTTGTTATTGATGGGTCTAATGTTGGGGTTATTGGAAAAATAAAAAATATTAGACAAATATTTAAGAAAGTAAAAGCACAGGTAGAAATTGAGGATGCTGAGGGTGGTATTACACGCACTATCTTAGGTTATGTGTTGATAGTTGGAAAGGATAAGCCAACTATAACTTTAGGGTGAATAAGGTGGCCTCACGTCTCTATTTAGAAACATCGCATCCTATGAGAAAGGTCTATATTAGCAAAGTTGTTGTTAATATGGCTGTGGGCGAGTCAGGAGAACGTTTAGCGAATGCTGTAAAATTATTAGAAGAACTTACTGGACAGAAACCCAGTTTAAGAAAGGCTAAGAGAACTGTTAGAGAGTTTGGTATTCGTCGTGGAGAAAATATTGCATGTATCGTAACTTTAAGAGGTGATAGAGCTATAAACTTTTTAAAGAGAGTTTTAGAGGTTGTCGGGTATACGATAAAGAGATCAAGCATTGATAAATTTGGAAATTTTGCTTTTGGTATTAGAGAACATATTCTCATACCCGGCGTAAAATATGATCCAAAAATCGGTATATATGGGTTTGATGTTATTGTTTCGATGGAGAGACCTGGATATAGGGTTGCTAGACGAAGGATTAAAAGGTCTCGTATACCATTACGGCATAGAGTAACTCCAGAAGAAACAGTTGAATTTTTAGAAAAAGTTTTAAACGTTAAGGTAGTTTAGGTGATAGTATGGCAAAATTAAGGCCTCCTAAGAAGAGAAAATTTGGTAAAGGAGCTTTGAAATGTGTTAGATGTGGGACACATGAAGCTATTATAAGGATATATGGATTAAACTTATGTAGAAGATGTTTTAGAGAAGTGGCACCTGACATTGGGTTTAAAAAATATTCGTGAAATAGTTTTGGTAGGGGTGATAAGATTGGTCATGATGGATACTCTTGCGAATGCTTTGACGACTATTATGAACGGTGAGAGAAGAGGAGCTAAGGAATGTGTTATTATGCCTGCGTCAAAACTTATCGCACATGTTTTAAGGGTAATGCAGAAAGAAGGATATATAGGGGAAATTGAGTTTATTGATGATGGTAGAGCTGGAAAGCTTAGAGTTCAGTTGTTAGGCAGGATTAATAAGTGTGGTGTTATTAAACCTCGGTTCAGTGTTAAAAAGAATGAATATGAGTTTTGGGAAGAGAGATATTTACCCTCTAGAGATATAGGGTTATTAATTGTGTCAACTCCTCAAGGTGTAATAAGTCAGATTGAAGCTAAAGAAAGAGGGTTGGGAGGGGTTTTATTAGCATACGTTTATTAAATTGTTGGTGTAGGGGTGACAGGTTATAATGAGTGATGTTGATAAGGAATCTAAAGAAGAGGTTGAAGAACCTATAGAGGAGGAAAAAGGAAAGAAAAAAATACCTAAGAAACCGAGTAGAGATGTTAATTTCTTTAGACTTCTTAGAAAGCGTACATTAATAAATTCCAAAAGGCCTAGGTTTATAAGAATGAATTCATGGTGTTTAAAGCGTTTACCTTCCTCTTGGAGAAGTCCCCGGAGGTCTTTAGATAATAAAATTAGATTACAGAAAAAGGGTTATCCTGCACTTGTTAAAATAGGTTATAGGAATCCTAAACTTGTTAGAGGTTTACATCCTTCTGGTTTTATCGAGGTATTAGTGACTTCTGTAAAGGATTTGGATGATATAGATCCAGAGATACAAGCGGTCCGTGTATCTAGTAATGTAGGCAGAAGAAAGAGGGCAGAAATAATTAAAAAGGCTGAAGAATTAGGAATAAAGATTCTGAATATAAGTCAAGGTGTGTGATAGCCATGTCATTAAAGTTTGTTAAAAGGCTAGCTGCTCAGGTAATGGGTATTGGAGAAAGTAGGGTGTGGATTGATCCTGAGAAAATTGAAAGGGCATCTATGGCGATCTCAAGAGAGGATGTAAAAAGATTGATTCATGATGGTGTAATAAGGAAAAAGCCTGTGTCAACTCCTTCTCGAAGTAGGGCTAGGCAGCGACATTTAGCTAAAAAGAAAGGTAGAAGAAGAGGTTATGGTAGTCGTAAAGGACCGAGATATAAAGAGAAAGAAATATGGATAGCGAAGATTAGATTACAACGTAAATATTTAAGGAGGTTGAGAGAAAGAAAGCTTATTGATAGGAAAACTTACAGACTATTATATCGTTTGGCTAAAGGCGGTACGTTTAGAAGTTTGGCTCACATGAAAATGTATGTTGAGGAACATAATCTTCTGAGGAGGAGGCCGTAGGTGACAAAAATGACAAGAAAAAGATATAGATTAACTTTAAAGAGAAGGAGGGAAGGTATAACAAACTACTATAAACGTAGAAAACTTATATTGTCTGAAAAGCCGAGGTTTGTTGTTAGATTGTCCAATAAACATGTTTTAGTTCAACTTATAGACGTTAGTCCTAAAGGCGATGTTACTCTTGTTAGTGCTCATTCTAAAGAACTAGAAAAGTATGGATGGAAAGCTGCATTTAATAATACACCAGCTGTATATCTAGTAGGTTATTTAGTTGCTTTGAAAGCTTTAAAAAGAGGTATAAATGAAGCTGTATTAGATATTGGATTAAGAGCATCGACTAGAGGTGCCCGTGTTTTTGTTGCGGCGAAAGGAGCAGTGGACGCGGGACTAAATATACCGCTTGGTGAAAAAATACTTCCGGCAGAAGAACGTATTAAAGGTCAACATATCGCAGATTATGCTAGAATATTAAAAGAAAATGATCCGGAGCGTTATGAAAAACATTTTTCGCTATATTTGAAGAAAGGATTAGATCCAGAGACTGTTCCAGAGCATTTTGAAGCTGTTTTAAATAATATTAAAAAGTCTTTTAGTTAAAATTTATCCGCTGTATTTTATATCATTTGTTTAAGGATATTGTTAATGTCTTTTCCTCGATAGCCCAGTTCTCCTTTTTCTTTAAAGTGTTTTTTAATAGTGCCTTTAAAACCTCCTGAGGGAGGAGTAAGTCTGAAAACCGGCTTAATTTCTTTTAGATCTTTTATTGATATTTTATTTGTTAGTAATGCATTAGCTAATTCTTCAAAAGATGAAAACCCTTTTTCTTCCAAATATTCCTGTGTAATTTTTTTGTTTCCTATAAGTCTTCCTCTTTTGCTAAGTAATAATGCTAAAGTTTCTTTATCAATTTCTCCATATGTTACAATGTATTCAACCTTTTTTAACATACCTCTGACGACTTTATTGTCAGGTACTAGTACTGCATGGTTCACTTTATGAAGATTTAAGAGTTCTAATGTTTTTTCTTCTTCTGGTTTTAATCCTTGTGCTCCTCTTAATCGAATAACTGCAAGTAATTGCATCGTATATCACCATTGATCAGGAGATTTAAACTTGTATGTTTCTTTCAAAGCATTATAGACAGCTTTGGCCATGTTATGGGCTGTTCTTGTTTCTCCTCTCGATCTAGTCCATATATCTTGTACTCCAGCAAGCCTTAATACTGTTTTACTTATGTCTCCAGCTGCTAGACCTACGCCTCTAGGAGCTGGCAATAGTTCTACTGTAACACTTCCACTTTTGCCTATAACTTTAAATGGTATACTATGAGGTCTGCCACATAAACATTCCCAGCTACCACATCCTCTCCTGACAGGTATAACATTTACCTTCGCATTCCTAATTGCTTTTTCGATGGCTTCACGTATCTGTTTACCTTTACCCATTCCAACTCCAACGTACCCATTTTCATTTCCAACAGCTACTGTAACCTGGAATTGACTTGTTTCGCCGGCATCGGTTTGTCGTTGTACAAAATTTACACCCAAAACTTCATGTTTAAGATCTGGGAGTAATGTATCTATAATTTCGACTTCCTTTATTGAAAGATTATTTTCATATATTTGATCAATATTTGTTATCTTACCTTCTTTTACTAATATTCCTAATAATGTCCTAGGTTTCCACTCTTGTATCACAGACACATTAAACACCGCTTAGCTTAAGACTTATAATATATATTTTAATTTTTTTCTGGTTTTTCTGATTTAAGTATTTTTATATGTTAAAAACTATTAATTAAAATATACTGTTTAGTACAGGTTGAAATTAAATATTTAGGCTACAAAAATTTTTTATAAAAATAAGTCTTCAACTAAGAGTAGTTAATTTTGATGGTGTACGTTGATGGTAGTAAGAAGAAGTAAAAAAAGTAGATATATGAGAGGTTCACGTACTCATGGATGGGGTAGAGTTGGACAGCATAGAAAAAGTGGTGATAGGGGAGGGAGAGGAAGAGTAGGTTATAGTAAACATAAATGGTCCTGGACAGTTAAATATGCTCCGGATTGGTATGGTAAACATGGTTTTGTCAGACATCCGTCACTTGTTTTAAAATATACTACTATTAATGTCGGCGAACTGGATGAAATAAGTGATTCTTTAGTTGAAAATGGTCTAGCAATTTCCACAGATGACGTGATATCGATTGATCTGGGTAAGCTAGGTATAAATAAACTTCTAGGGAGAGGTAAAGTTACGAAAAAATATACTATTTCTGTGTATAAGGCTTCTAAAGAAGCTATTCGTAAAATAGAGGAGAATGGAGGAAAAGTAAACCTTCTCGGTGAAGAATAATGGGTGCCTATGAGGTACTACAACCAATTTTCCATATACTTCCAGAGATTCCTAAGCCTAAGAGACGAATAAGTTTGAGGGAAAGGCTATTATGGACAGGATTAGTACTGTTAGCATATTTAACTATGTCACAGATACCGCTTTATGGAATACCTATTCAACAAGGTGAACAGTTACAGCCATTTGTATTTTTCCAAGTTGTTATGGCTTCTAGAAGAGGAACGTTAATGGAGCTCGGTATAGGACCTATAGTAACAGCTGGTATTATATGGGAGCTTTTAGTTGGAAGCAGGATTATTACGCTTGATATGACATCTCGTGAGGGTAGAGTTGTTTTCGCAGGGGTCCAGAAAATTTTAGCCATTGTTTTTGCTGCATTTGAAGCACTAGCATATATTCTAGGTGGTGCATATGGTGCTTTAACTACTTCTGCAGCCATCACCATATTCTTACAATTGGTTTTTGTAAGTATACTTGTGTTATTGATGGATGAGATGTTACAGAAGGGATGGGGTATAGGCAGTGCTATAAGTTTATTTATAGCAGTTGGAGTAGCTCAAAGGATATTTTGGGAGACATTTTCTCCTATAGGACCATTAGGAGATGGTTTATATGTTGGTGTTTTTCCCTCATTGGTTTATTCTGCATATTACTACTTAACAACAGGTAATAGTTCTTTGCTTTATGAAATTGTTGCAAGGAAATCGGGTTATCCAGACTTAATAGGATTTTTCGCAATGATCTTCTTTATTCTTTTGCTTATTTTTCTTGAAGGTGTAAGAATAGAAATACCAGTAGCAGCACCTAAATATGGAGGTATAAGATCTCGTATTCCTCTAAAATTTTTATATGTTTCAAATCTTCCTGTCATATTGGTTGGAGCATTGTATTCTGATATATTCATTTTTACGCAAGCTTTATGGCCTCGTCTTAATCCCGATAATACTAATCCTTGGTTTAATATAATAGCAATGTATAACAGAACTGAAACAGGTCAATTAGTGCCTTTAAAAGGATCTCTTGTTTATTATCTTTCGCCGCCAAGGACTATTTGGGGTGTTATGGAAGATCCAATACGTGCTATTATTTATTCAGCACTTTTCATACTTTTCTCTTTTCTCTTTGCTATTGCGTGGGTTGAAACCTCGGGGATGGATCCTCAATCACAGGCTGAACAATTAATAAAGTCAGAACTACAAGTGCCTGGTTTTAGAAGGTCTACAAAGATTCTTAGTATATTGTTGAGCAGATATATATGGCCTTTGACAATACTTAGCGGAATTCTTGTAGGTGTTATAGCTGTAGTAAGTAGTATGCTAGGAGTTTTAGGCTCAGGTATAGGTATATTGTTAATGGTCGGAATATTAGTACAGTATCAAAGTTTGCTTGCTAGAGAGCAGGCTCTTGAAATGTATCCTATGCTAGCAAGATTGATAGGCGAATAATTTTTTATCTATTTTATCTATTTTAAAAAATAGGCATCGAGGTGCAAATATGCCTAGAAGAGTTACATCTAGGATAATTGATAGAAAGGATGAAGTATATGAATATTTAAAAATGCATAAGGAGGTTCCTACTTCAGTTATAGTGCGAGATCTAAATTTGTCTCATTCGCAGACATTTTACATACTCAGAATGCTCCTTAAGGAAGGTAAAGTTAGAGAGATAAAGAGGGGAAAAGTAGCCTATTGGACGGTCACAAAAGAGTAAAATTACGAAAAACTATAAAAATTTTTTACATATTAAAGTTTGGGTGATAAAATGGGTGGTAGGCAGCGTACTTCAATATTTTTTGATGTAGAAAAATCTTCTAAGGGAAAAGAAAAGAAAGGTAAGGAATCAAGGTCAAAGAAGTCTAGGTAATGGTATTATCTTATAAACCTAGATTAAAAAGAATAATAGTTATACCCTCTACCCTTTTTATAAAAGATAACGAGCCTATAAAAACTTTTAAGGTAGGTCAATTAGCAAGATGGTGTTCTATCTTTCGGGTAGAGAGAATAATTATATATCAGCTTGATGAAGAGTATAGGAATGGTATATTTTTAAAAAATATTCTTGAGTATATAGAAACACCACAATATTTGCGTAAGTATCTTTTCCCTAAGAAGAAGATTTTTAGAAATGTGGGTGTACTTCCTCCTTTGAGAACTCTTTCTCATAGTAAAATACATGAATTTAAAAAAATCAAGTATAGGGATGGTTTAGTTTTAAATAAAGTGGGTAGAAACAAGTATCTTGTATATGTGGGGGAAGAAGAACCTGTAGTTGTTGTTGGAAAACCAGGTAGAAAGAAGAGGGTTGTAATAAAAATTACTAGTTCAGGTATGGGAAGGATAATTGATAGGCACAAAGTACCTTACTATTGGGGATATACTGTATCAATGGTAGAAAACATTTTTGAGGCATTAAAACTAGAACATTCAGTCTTGAAAATAGGTACGTCTCGTCTTGGAGATGATATAAGAAAGATATATAGGAAAATATTAAGGATAATCCAAAATAAAAGATATAATGCTATAGCATTTTATTTTGGTTCATATGATAAAGGGTTATTGGAAATTATTGGGGATAGAGATCCAAAGAACTTTTTTGACATATTTGTCAATTTGGTACCTTTTCAAGCTACAAAAACTGTAAGGACAGAAGAAGCTGTTCCAATAGCTTTATCTATTTTTAATGTTTTAATTAGTTAGCTTGTTTAATTATAATTTTAAGCATTTGGAGAAAGATATTAGGTCAAAACTTTTATAAAATACTTCATTATTTTGTGCTTACGACTTTAGTAATGGTGTTGTATAATGGCAAAAGGTCATACGCCTCGTCATGGTTCAATGGGTTATTATCCTCGTAAAAGGGCACGTAGTATAGTTGCCAGGATACGTAGATGGCCTGATATAGGTGAGGTTAAGCCTCTAGGTTTTGCTGGATATAAGGTTGGTACACTTCATGTAATTAAAATGGAAGATAATCCTAATAGTCCATTTTATGATCAGGAAGTTGCAACTGTTGCAACAGTTGTAGAAACGCCGCCTATAATTGTTGCTGGAGTGAGGGTTTATAAGGAAACAGTTTACGGATTAAAAACTTTAGGTGAAGTTTGGGCTAAAGAGACTCCAAAAGATTTAACACGAGTATTCACTGTTCCTAAAAAAGATAACTTATATGAAGTACAACTTAGAAAGATTAATTCACTAAAAGAAAAAGTTGATAAAGTAAGGCTTTTATCAGTAATGCAACCTCGACTTGCAGGTATACATAAGAAAAAGCCAGAATTGTTTGAGATTGAAATAGGTGGTGATCCAAGTAAGGCTTTTGAATATGCTCTAGATCTTTTAGGGAAGAGTATTGAGGTATCTTCAGTTTTTTCAGAGGGTGATATTATAGATGTAATATCTGTAACTAAGGGTAAAGGTTATGCTGGAGTTATAAAGAGGTTTGGAGTGAAGGAGTTGCCTAGATGGCATAAACATCGTAAGGGTAGTAGAAGAATCGGTAGTGTAAGTCCTCAGAATCCATCAATTATGAGAATGGTTCCATTTGCAGGACAACTAGGATTTCATCAAAGAACTGAGTATCATAAAAGAATTCTAAAGATTGGAAGTGTCAATTTAGAAAAAGGAGAAGATGATATAAACCCTTCAGGCGGTTGGCCACATTATGGTTTAGTAAAAAGTCAGTATATTTTAGTTGAAGGTACTGTTCCAGGTGCTATTAAACGTTTAGTTAAGATGAGGTTCACTATTAGGCCAGTAAAGATACAGTTAGAGAAGCCTAGGATAGTTTATGTTAGTACTAAACCTGTTGGTTAGGTGGTAAATTATGTTGTTGCTTGAAGAAATCGTTGAGAAGGAGGTTGATATATATAATTTAGAAGGTAACACTGTAGGTAAAATTAAGCTACCTAAGGTTTTTTATGTTCCTATAAGAAAAGATATTATAAGAAGAGTAGTTTTGGCATTACAGACATCTAGATTACAGCCTAAAGGAACAGATCCTGAAGCTGGCGAAAGAACTACAGCTGAAAGTTGGGGTGTTGGAAGAGGAGTAGCTAGAGTACCAAGGATTAAAGGTAGTAGTAGAGCTGCATTGGCTCCGAATGTTGTAGGGGGTAGAAGAGCACATCCTCCACGTGTAGAAAAAAAGATAAAGGAAAGAATAAATAAGAAGGAAAAGATAGTTGCTTTTCTTTCTGCTTTGTCTGCTACAGCAAACAAGGATTTTGTTCGATTAAGAGGTCATATAGTTGATGATATTAATGATCTTCCTATTATTGTTGAGGATGATTTAGAAAATATTGAAAAAAGTAAGGATCTGAGAGAGTTTTTTAAGAAAATAGGTTTATGGAATGATGTGTTTAGAGCTTATAAAAATGTTAGAGTTAGAGCTGGTAGAGGAAAAATGCGTGGAAGAAAATATAAGAAGCCTAAAAGTGTACTTATAGTTGTTTCAAAAACAGCTCCTATCTTTAAAGCTGGTAGAAATTTTCCGGGTGTAGACATAAAAGATGTATATAGTCTTAATGTTGAAGATCTTGCACCTGGAGGTGATCCAGGTAGGTTAACCTTGTTTACTGTTTCTGCTATTCGAAAAATTGAGGAAAGGTATGGTGATAGAATTGTCACATGATATATCTTCTATAATTATAAGACCTCACGTAACTGAGAAAACTCTTAACTTAATTGAGCAAAACAATACACTGACCTTTATAGTCAAGTTTTCTGCCACGAAGTCAGATATTAAAAGAGCTGTTGAAAAGCTTTATAATGTAAAAGTTGTAAAAGTAAATGTTATTATAACACCGAGAGGGTATAAAAAGGCATATGTTAAACTCTCTCCGGAATATAATGCTATAGATATAGCAACTAACTTAGGTATGGTTTAAGGTGATTATAAATGGGTAAAAGATTATTAGTACAGAGAAGAGGCAGAGGAGGGTCTGTTTTTAGAAATCCTAGATGGAAAAAGTTGGGGCCCGTTAGATATAGGGATTATGATCCACGAGAGTTTAAAAGCAAAGTAATTATAGGTACTATTAAAGCTTTGCTGCATGAACCGGGTCGTGGGACTCCTATAGCTTTAGTGAAGTTTAATGATAAAGTAGAGATGTTGATGGTGGCACCGGAAGGTGTTGCTGTTGGACAAAAAGTTTATTATGGTAGTAATGCTCCTCCTAATTTAGGAAATGTTCTCTCTGTTGGAAATATTCCTGAAGGCAGTATTATTTGTAATGTGGAAGAGAGACCAGGTGATGGTGGTAAGTATGCAAGGTCTAGTGGGACTTATGTGACAGTGATTGCACATTCTGGTAATAAAACACTTATACAGTTACCATCGAAAAAGGTTAAAGAGGTTCTTTCTGAAGCTAGAGCTACTATAGGAATTGTCGCTGCTGGTGGCAGAATAGAAAAACCTTTCTTGAAGGCTGGAAAAGTTTATCATTTGTCAAGATCTAAGTCGTTTAAATATCCTACAGTACGAGGTAAAGCTATGAGTGCATATGCTCATCCTGCTGGAGGAGGTCATCATCCAAAGGGATTAACTCCTGTATCTAGAAATGCACCTCCTGGTAGAAAGGTAGGTCATATAGCTGCTAGGAGAACTGGAAGAAAGAAGGGAAGACATTAAGTAATTTTTATTAGCGGGCTTCTTGTTTTTAGTCTTTTCGGTATTTTTTATGGAAATATTTAAATAATCTGCACTTTTTAACACTTCAGGTGTTTTGTATGGCTATTGCGATGAGGGAGTTTAGATACAGAGGTTACACAATTCAGGAGTTAATGGAAATGCCTATGGATAAGTTTATCGAGTTGCTGCCATCAAGACAAAGAAGGTCTTTATTACGTGGTCCTAGTGAGAAACAGAGAAAACTTTTGGAAAAAATTAGGAAGGCGAAGTCTTTGCAAAAACAAGGTAAGAAAGTTGTTATAAAGACTCATGTTAGAGATCTAGTGATACTTCCAGAGATGGTCGGTTTAACTATAAATGTTTATAATGGAAAGGAGTTTGTTCCTGTTGAGATAAAACCTGAAATGATAGGACATTATTTAGGGGAGTTTTCGATTACAACTAAGAAAGTTGAGCATGGTGAGCCAGGATTAAAGGCGACTAGATCTTCGATGTTTATGCCAATTAAATAGAATATTACTATATTTGGGGTGATAAAATGTCTGAGAGAAAAACATTACAGTTTCTCGTTGAAGGTGGTAAGGCTACAGCAGGTCCACCTATACGTCTATTATAGACGGGGTTAAGGACCTGCTTTGGGGCCTTTAGGATTAAATGTAATGGCAGTTGTTAACAAGATTAATGAGTTGACGAAGGATTTTGCTGGGATGCGTGTTCCTGTAAAGGTAATTGTCGATGTTGAAAAGAAAACATTTGAAGTCGAAGTGGGTACTCCTACCACGGCGGCTCTTATAGTTAAAGAATTGAAGGTTCAGAAGGGAGCAGGGCAGCCGGGAAGAGAAAATATTGGTAATTTGTCTATGGAGCAAGTAATAAAGATTGCATTAACAAAAAAAGAGGATATTAAAGCTAAAACTTTAAAGGGGGCTATTAAAAGTGTATTAGGTACTGCTTTAAGTATGGGGGTATTGGTGGAAAATAAAAGTCCTAAAGATGTACAGAAGGAGATTGATAAAGGAGCATATGATGATTTAATTAAAAAATATGAAGGGGAGAACAAGTTATGAGTTTTCCTTTATCAAAAATTGGAGAGGCTATTAGAGAAGCAAAGAAAAAGAGTAAGCCTAGAAGATTTACACAAAGTGTAGAATTAATCATTACTTTCCGAGATTTGGATGTTAAGAAACCTGAGAATAGAATTAATTTGACGGTAGTGCTTCCTCATCCGCCTAAGAATAAGAGACCTAAAGTAGCAGTTATTGCTTCTGGAGATCTAGCTTTGAGAGCACGTGAAGCAGGCGCGGATTTGGTCATTGATAGAGAGGAATTAGCTAAAATAGCCTCTGATAAGAAGCAAATAAAAAAGATTGCCTCTGAGTATGATTTCTTTTTTGCTCAAGCTGATCTTATGCCTCTAGTCGGTAGATTTTTAGGTAGATATCTTGGTCCTAGAGGAAAGATGCCTACTCCGGTGCCTCCTAATGTCAATATATCACCATTTATCGAGAGAGCAAGACGATCAATTAGATTAAGGATGAGGAACCAACCACAGGTTCTTTGTAGGGTGGGATCAGAAGATCAACCGGTTGAAGAAATACTTAAAAATATTGAAGAGGTACTAAACGCTATAACAAAACGGATAGATCCTCGACATATTAATAAGGTGTATGTTAAATTAACTATGGGTCCTGTTGTTGAAGTCAGTAGGAGGTGAATATAATGTCTCTATATAAGGTTGAGTATAAAAGAACTAAACCCGTTTCACCTGTAAAAGTGAAGAGACTTGAGGAAATAAAGAATTATTTAAAGAAATATAAATATTTACTCCTAGTTGATATAACAAATGTTACTGCTCCTGTATTACATGAAAGTCGAAGATTACTCAAAAAAGATGGATCTATTCTAAAAGTTATTAAGAATACTCTTACGCGTTTTGCTATTGAAGAAGTTAAAAAAGAAAAGCCTGGGATTGAGAAGATTGAATCGTTTTTAAAAGGTCAAAAAGCTATAATTTTTACAGATAAGAATCCGTTTGAGATACAATTATTTTTAAATAAGAATAAAATTCCTAGAGCTGCTAAGGCAGGTGATATTGCTACAAGAGATATTGTTATTCCAGCAGGTAATACTAATTTTGCTCCAGGACCTATATTGAGTATGTTTAACAAGCTTAAGATACCAATAAAAATACAAGAGGGGAGCATATGGGTTTCTAAAGATACTGTTGTGGCTAAGGCTGGAGAAACGATTACGGCAGATGTAGCGGATCTATTAGGAAAATTGGGTATAAAGCCTATAGAAGTAGGATTAAATGTTCATGCTATTTACTTAGATGGCAATGTTATAAA
>Ga0164318_10000597_pt1 | contig 28625 bp, 25 predicted proteins | sample GuaBasSedimGuay9_FD_113734 | JGI IMG/M metagenome (GOLD analysis project Ga0164318, IMG submission 113734) | Subseafloor sediment microbial communities from Guaymas Basin, Gulf of California, Mexico - Guay9, Core 4571-4, 0-3 cm | ecosystem: Environmental > Aquatic > Marine > Hydrothermal vents...
TACTTTATCATCTTTATCTATTTTCATTATTCTTACTCCTTGAGTAGCTCTGCTTATTTTAGGAATTGAAGAAATTTTTATTCTAATTACTCTGCCGTTTTTAGAGATAACAATTAAATCTTCTTCTTCTCCGGTTAATATTTTTGAAGAAATTAAACCTCCAGTTTTTGAGGTAATTTTTGCGGTTTTTATCCCTGAACCTCCTCTTTTCTGAAGCCGGTATTCTTTTAGGTCTGTTCTCTTTCCATAACCATTTTCACTAACCACTAACAGGTATTGTTTTCCTGTGTTTTGTGTTTGAGTTTTGAGTTTTGAACTTTGAACTTTGAACTTTTTTATTATATCCATGCCTATTACCTCATCATCTTTTTTTAATCTAATTCCTCTTACTCCAGCCGCAGTTCTTCCCATTTTTCTTATATCCTTTTCTTTAAATCGGATTGCCTGCCCTTTTTTTGTTACTAGAATTATTTCATCTTCTCCGCTACTTTTGCATACTTCTTTTAAGGAATCTCCTTTTTTAAGTGCTATGGCGATTAAGCCGGATCTTCGGACATTGTCAAATTCTTTAATATCAGTTTTCTTTATTATACCTTTTTTTGTAACCATAAGTAAATATTTTATTTCTGCTTGTTTGGGTTGGGTGAAGGATGTTTTTTCTTTTTTTGCTGCGAACAAAGATAAGATTTTTTCTTGGGGAGAAATTTCTAAAAAGTTAAGCAGGCCTCGGCCTCGGGCTAATCTTTTTGCTGGGGGAATTTCGTAAACTAAGGTGCGAAAAACTTTTCCAGAATCAGTAAAGAAAAATAAATAATCATGGGTTTTTGCTGAAATGAAATGTTCGACAATATCATCTTGGATGGTTTTAGTTCCTACCATTCCTTTTCCTCCTCTGTGTTGTTTTCGATAACTTGAAGGAGAGATTCTTTTAATATACCCTCCCTTAGTAAGGGTTATAATTGTGTCTTCTTGAGGGATTAAATCTTCTTCAGAGATTTGTCCTATTCCTTGAACATAGACTTTTGTCCTTCTTTCGTCTCCAAAGCTCTCTTTAGCGGTTTTTAATTCTTTTTTGATTATTTCTTTTATTTTTTGAGGACTTTTTAAAATAGCAGAAAGTTCTTTGATTTCTTTTCGTTTTTGCTTTAACTCTTCTTCAATTTTTTTTCTTTCTAGCTTAGCCAATGCTTGAAGTTTTGTTTCTAGTATGGCGTTTGCCTGAATTTTTGTCAGTTTAAATTTTTTAATTAAGTTTTTTTCAGCGTCTTCCCGATTAGTAGAAGATTTAATAGTTTTAATGACTCTATCTATTTTAGTTAGACACTTATGCAGGCCTTCTAATATATGAGCTCGTTGTTTTGCTTTTTCTAAATCAAACTTTGTTCTTCTGCTTATTACCTCTTTTCGATGAGAGATAAAGTAACTGAGAAGCTCGGTTAGCCCTAAAATTTTTGGCTGAATTCCGTCTACTAATGCTAACATATTCAGATGAAAAGTTTTTTGAAGGTCGGTGAATTTATAAAGGCGATTTAAAATTTTTTGAGGATAAGCATTTTTATGCAAATCAATCACAATTCTTAGTCCTTCTTTGTCTGATTCGTCTCTAATATCTTTTATTCCTTCAATTTTTTTCTCTTGAACTAATTTTGCCATCTGCTCAATCAATCCTGACTTTTGGACCCTAAACGGAATTTCAGTGATTAAAATTTGATTTGTTTTTGAATTTTCTTTTTCTATTATTTCTGCTTTGCCTCTGGTAACTATTGGTCCTTTGCCTTGAGAGTAACTAGTAATTAATTCTTTTTTATTGTAAATTAATCCTCCGGTAGGGAAGTCCGGACCTTGGATATATTTAAAAAGATCTTCGGTGGTTGCTTGTGGATGGTCAATAAGATAAATTACTGCATCAACCACTTCAGAGAGGTTGTGGGGAGGAATATTGGTTGCCATTCCAACTGCAATTCCCAATGTTCCATTTAAAAGAAGTTGGGGAAGAGGAGAGGGGAGTACCACTGGTTCTTTTTTTGTAGCGTCGTAATTGTCTGTGAAATCAACTGTGTTTTTTTCGATGTCCTTAAGCATTTCTTCGCCGATTTTTGTCAACCGGCATTCTGTGTACCTAGAAGCGGCTGGTGGATCTGAGTCTATGCTCCCCCAGTTGCCTAGCCCATCGATTAACGGATATCTCAGAGAGAAATCTTGAGCCAATCTTGCCATAGCGTCGTAGATTGGTATGTCTCCATGGGGATGATATTTTGCCATTGTCTCTCCAATTACTGCTGCAGATTTTCTATATTTTGCAGTATGGTTTAATCCCATATCGCTCATTGCGTATAGAATCCTTCGGTGGACTGGTTTTAAACCGTCTCTGACATCAGGCAAAGCTCTGGCAATGATAACTGACATCGCGTAGTCAATATATGATTCTTTCATCTCTTGTACTATTTCTCTGGGCTTGACATAGCCAATCTCAATATTCCTGTTGTTTTTGTCTTGGTGTTGATTTTGTTTTTGTGAACTAATAGGCATATTTTTTTCTTTGTTTATTTTTCAGGTTTAAGCATTGTGTTTGTAGCAGTAGTGGCGATAGATTGTTTTAGTAAATCTTTTAATTCTTTTATATCTTTTTTAAGGTCTGAAATTGATTTTTTTTCTTGTTCAAAATTAGGAAGATTTAGTTTTCTAATGGTTTCTTCTTTTCTAAGCTCCTTTATTCTTTTTTGAGCTGTTTTAACCCACCAGAAACTAAGAATTCCTGCTAAAATAATCACAATAATCCATAGTATAAACTTTCGTTTAGTTTCTGATAAATTCTGAATTTTATTGTAAATATTAAATAGAAAATTCAATTAATAAAAATCCAAAATTCTATATCTAAATCCTAAACAAATTCAAATATCAAAATCCAAAATAAATTATTTCTAAATCTGTTTTAAGTTTTGAACATTTGAATTTTGATATTATTGAATTTAGGATTTTGAATTTAGAATTTGATTTATTACGGCTTCAAAACTATTATTTTTATTTCTTCTCCAGACAGGTTTTTCTTTTTGATAATCAATTTGTTTTGAGGTTCAATTGAACTTTGCCCCATTACTTTTAAAAATTCTTTTAAAGATTTTAGTTTTAATTTTAATTTTGGAATTTGGTAATGCATAGGGATAACAATTTTAGGTTCGATTTGGTTAATAATTTCCGAAGCTTGTTTTGAGTTTATAGTGTCTGTTCCGCCTATTGGTATTATTAAAATATCTACTTCGCCAATTTCTTCTAACTGATTTTTGTTTAATTCTTTTTGTTTTAAATTTCCTAAATAGCAAATACGAATTTCTTCAGATTCAATAGTATAAATAGTATTTCTTTCACTTTGTTTATCAGAAAGCTCTTTACTGGGAATGCCTTGGATAAATACTCTTTTTACTTCATATTCTCCGGGCCCTGAGATTAGAAAAGGGTTTCCTTTTATTGATTTAAGGTTATGGTGTTGATTATGACTTATTAGTAAAATATCTGCGGAAAGAGATGGAGGTTTTAATCCGATTTCTTTGGAAAATGGATCAATAACGATGTTGACCTGACCATCTTTTATTTTTTGAGTGATAATTTGAAAACAATTTTGTCCGTGCCAAATTATATGCATAGTGTTTTCATTTTATCATTAATAAAGTTTTAATTCAACAATCTGTGCTGGTTTATATGATACGTTTTAAGGTTTTTAAAAATCTATTTTCTCGGCACACGGCCGTGTGCCGAGAAAATAGATTTATTAATTTAAGTGCGGCTTATTTTTAGATTGGCTTCTGCTCTAATTTTTTTCCAATTTTGACAAGAATGCTTCTTCTTTAGGAAATAATAACTACCTGTTATTCCAATCATTGCAGCATTATCAGTGCATAATTTTTTAATTGGAACCAAAAAATTAACTGTCGGCAGTTGAGTATTAATTATTAATTTAAATTGTTTTTTTAATTCTTGGTTCGCTGCCACCCCTCCCCCAAGTAGAATAGTTTTTACTTTGTGAAATTTCGCCGCTTTAATGGTTTTTAAAATTAATACATCAATGATTGCTTGTTGTGTTTCTTCGCACATTTGCTGAATATATTGTTTTGAGTTTCTTATTTTCGGAGGGCGTTTTTTGAAGTCATACAAAACTGCAGTTTTCAAACCAGAGAAGCTAAAATCGTAATTTTTAGAATAAATCATTGGCCTCGGCAATTTAGCGGAGGCCAGACCTCCGCAAGCTCGCGGAGGTCTGGCCTCCGCAAACTTCGCTGCTTCCGCAGCGATAGCTGGTCCTCCCGGATATCCTAATCCTAAAATTCTGGCAATTTTATCAAAACATTCTCCAGTAGCGTCGTCTCGAGTTTCTCCAATTATTCTGTATTTTCCAATGTCTTTCATCAGGATTAACTGGGTGTGCCCTCCGCTTACTACTAAACATATCGCAGGAAAGACTTGAGATTTGAGATTTGGTATTTGAGATTTGTCAATGAAGTTGGCGAATATATGTCCTTCAATATGATTGACTGGAATGATTGGTAGATTCCAGAAATAAGAGAGAGCTTTGGCAAAATTTACTCCCACCCATAAGCAAGGTTCCAACCCCGGTCCTACTGTTACAGCAATAGCATTTATGTTTGGTTTTTTATAATTTTCGAAAAATTGTGTTAGGTTTTTTAGTAAAGTTGGTTCTCTTTCTAAAATTTCTTTTAATATTTGTAATTTATAATTTGGAATTTGTTTGTTATTTGTAATTTGTCCCGGTGAAGTCCAGGATCCTTGATGAAATCGGGATTTGGAATTTGGAAATTGGATATTGGGAATTTTGAGGAGTTTAGCTCCTTCTAAAGCCCGAATTAAAACTGGAACCAAATTCTTTTGATGTTCGCGTTTAGCAAGAGTTGGATATACTCCTCCATATTTTTTATGAATTTCAACCTGCGAGGAGACCACATTGGATAAAATTTCAAACTTTATTTGTGTAAATCCGCGTTGTGGCTTGTCTTTATCTGCTTTTATAACTGCTATACAGGTATCGTCGCAAGATGTTTCAATGGCGAGAATATTCATATTATTATATGTTATAAAAATGTTTGCTTTTTTTCAATTTTTTTTTATAATAATGATAATTGATAAATGATAAATGACCCTATCGTCTAGTGGTTAGGACCTTGGGTTTTCATCCCAAAAACCGGAGTTCGAATCTCCGTAGGGTCGCCATCAGTTATTCAGTTCAATTAGGTATTTTTGAGAATTAATAAAAATAATTCTTATTAGTTTTTTCTCCTCCTCTTTATTCCTCCCTTCAAGGGAGGAGGAGAAAATAGATTAAGAAGAGAAAGGAAATAAGAAAAAAGAAGGAGGAATTAAAAAAAAGAAGCAGTAAGTATTTATGGAAAATATTTATGGAAATTAATTATTTAAGGGCAGGTTATGCTTCTGACTTTAAAAATCCTTTAAATAGAAAAATTTTTAGATTTTTTGAAATTCTGCCCGGCGCTCTTTCTTGGTCAACTTTAATTTTAGTAATTATTTTATCTTGGAAAAAACCAATATGGATAGCGGTATTTATTATTTTATTTGACCTTTATTGGCTTTTCAGAACTATCTATTTTTCTTTTCATCTTAGGGGTGCTTATCAGAGAATGAAGAGATATGAAAAAATAGATTGGCTTAGAAAGTTAGATAAGCTTAATCCTAAAGATTACACAATTAGAGTTTCTAATTGGAGAGATATTTACCAATTAATAGTCCTTCCCAGTTATAAAGAGTCATTGCAGATTATTAGAGAAACCTTTAAGGCTTTACAGAATAGTGATTATCCGAAGGATAAAATGATTGTGGTTTTAGCATTAGAGGAAAGGGCAGGCAGGACTGCAAAGGAGATAGGAGAGATTATAACAAAGGAGTTTGGCGATAAATTTTTTAAAGTTTTATGTACCTTTCATCCCTCTAATTTATCTGGAGAAATCGCTGGCAAGGGAGCCAATGAGACTTGGGCAGTGAAAACAGTAAAAGAAAAAGTTATTGATGTTTTAGAAATTCCTTATCAGAATATTATTATCTCCAGCCTGGACGCCGATACTTCAGTTTTTCCAAGATATTTTAGTTGTCTTACTTTTCACTACCTGACCTGCAAAAAACCGTTTAGAACAAGTTATCAGCCAATTCCACTTTTTATTAATAATATTTGGGAAGCTCCTTCTTTTTCTAGAGTATTTTCTTTTTCAAGCACTTTCTGGCACACTATGAATCAGGAAAGACCGGAAAGTTTGGTTACTTTTTCCTCCCATTCTATGAGTTTCAAAACTTTGGTTGAAGTTGGCTTTAAGCAAACCAATATCATTCAAGATGACTCAAGAATTTTTTGGCAGTGTTTTCTTAAATTTAACGGTGATTATAGGACTAAACCTATTTATTATCCTGTTTCAATGGATGCTAATGTTTCAAAAAATATATGGAAAAATGTGATAAATATCTATAAACAACAAAAAAGATGGGCTTATGGAGTGGGGGAGATTCCTTATGTATTTTTTGGATTTTTGAAAAATAGAAAGATTTCTTTTGTTAAGAAGTTTTTTTATGGATTTAATTTGTTAGAATCTCACTGGTCCTGGGCGACCAATTCTATAATTATATTTTTATTGGGCTGGCTACCATTAATTTTAGGAGGTCATCAATTTTCTCAAACTTTAATTTCTTACAATTTGCCGAAAATCACCAGTTATATTTTAACATTAGCAATGATTGGTTTGATTGGTTCAATTTATATTAGTATTGTCTTACTTCCTCCTAGACCTCCTCAATATGGAAAATTTAAATATTTATTTTTGATTTTGGAATGGCTTTTAATCCCAATAATGATGATATTTTTCAGCGCTTTGCCGGCTTTACATGCCCAAACTCATTGGATGTTAGGAAAATATATAGGTTTTTGGGCAACTGAAAAATTTAGAAAACATTAGCGAAGTAAATAGGTTGTAAGGTTCAACCTTATAAGATTATAAAATGTATTCACCCTGTCAAAATAATCTGTAGAACAAATTAAAATTTTAGATTAAAATTTTATTTGACAGGATAAACCCTGTTAAACCCAAGGGAATTCTGCCTATAGCAGAATTGTTTAACAGGGTAAAGGTCGGAAATAAAAATTTAATTAAATAAATCATCTATAATTTATGAAAAATAAAATCATTTTCTGGGGTATCATTGGTATAGGAATAATTTTTGGGGCAGTGGTTATTGCTGATTTTGCTTTAGAGAAAAAATGGTTGGAAGCTGGCATATGGGATATGATAGGGGGCGCTGGAAGAGTGGTGGATTGCGGAAAAGCAGTGCAAAAATGCATTAAAGATGGAGAAAAATGCGTGGAAAGAGCAAAGAAAATAATTACCAAATGTGATGAGCATTATGAAAAACGAAAACAAAGATGCGCTAAATACGAGAAAAGAGGAGAGAAATATATACAGCGTTGTGAAAGAATAAAACAGGCATACTCAAGATATATTCAAAGATGCGGGCAAAAATTAAATGAATGCAATTCAAAAGCAGAAGCATATAAATCTAAATATCCTGATAGAATAGAGCGATATGAAAAAATGCTTTTAGGGTGCAAGAATACTAATGATAAATGCATCTCAAGAGCAGAAAGAATTAAAGAAAAAGCGGAAAGTCGGTATCAGAGATGTTTGAAAAAAGCAGAGAAAAGAAAAAAAAGATATCGCAGATTTGCAGAGTTTTGCAGGAAAAGAGCTGAGGCGGGCTATAAAATATGTAGAGGAAGAGCTATAGTTAAACAAGCGAAAAACATTAAAAGATGTAATAAGGCAAAAAATCGTTGTTTTGAAAGCATAAGAAGGAAATGCGGAGAGATATTTTAAAATTACCACTATAATAATAAGAGAAGTTTAAGGGATAAATGGGCTGTAAGGTTTGGGCTGTAAGGTTCAACCTTGCAGGATAAAAACATTTTGGAAAATTTTTGCTTTTAATAAAATGAATGCTGTGTTTCAGTAAATATTTTTCTCTTTTTTAATTTTTTCTTTTTCTTTTTATCCTCTTCCTCTTTTAATTCTTTCACCTTCTTTTTTAATTCTCCTTTCTCCCTAAAAGGGAGAAGGAGATAAGAAGGAAGGATTATTTTATTTCAGTTTTATTCAAGGTGAATTTTCTCCTTGAATTTTTTTAATTTTTCTTGAAGCAAAGGATAGTTTTTTAATTGAGGATCTTTTTCTAAAGTTTCTTTAGCAGACTGCCGGGCTTTTTCAACTAATGATATATTGGTAAGGGCTTTCATTGCTAAATCCGGCATACCCCATTGTTTTTGGCCAAATAAATTTCCAGGTCCTCGAATTTTTAAATCTTTTTCAGCTAACTCAAAGCCGTTTTCGCAGGAAATCAGAGCTTTAAGCCTCTGTGCGGTTTTTTTGGCAGGGGAGTCAGTAAATAAAAAACAAAATGATTGATATTTAGATCTTCCTACTCTTCCTCTAAATTGATGAAGTTGAGCTAATCCAAATCTTTCCGCCCCTTCAATCATCATTACTGTTGCATTAGGAATATCAATTCCTACTTCAATTATGGAAGTCGATACTAAAATATCAATTTTTTTGTTTTTAAAGTCTTTCATTATTTTTTCTTTCTCTTTGAGCTTCATTTTTCCGTGGAGCATTCCCAGTTTTAAATCAGGAAAGATTTTTTTTGATAATTTTTCATATTCTTCTTTCACTGCCTTGACTTCTGTCCATGATGTTATTTTGGGTTGTGCTTTTTGCTGGCAGGACTGAGAGTTTTGAACTTCAATCCGTGGACATATTACAAAAACTTGCCTTCCTTTTTTAACTTGTTTTCTAATAAATTCATAGGCTTTTTTTCTATTTGCCGGCGCAACTACTTTTGTGATAATTTTCCTTCTTCCTTTTGGCAGTTCATCTATTAAAGAGAGGTCTAAATCTCCATATACAGTCAAAGCCAAAGTTCTTGGGATAGGAGTGGCAGTCATTGAAAGCAAATGGGGAATTATTATCTCCGCGTTTGTTTCGCGAGAAACAAGCTTTGCTCGTTGTTTTACTCCAAAGCGGTGTTGTTCATCTAAGATTACTAATGCTAGATTTTTAAATTTCACTCCTCTGGTTTTAGAAGTTGCAGAATTTGTTTTAGTGGTTTTTTTTCTTTCCCCGGCAATTAAAGCATGTGTTCCGATTAAAATGTCTATATCGCCTTTTATTGTTTTTTCCAGCAATTTTTTTCTGGAGATTTCTATTGTTTCATTTTTAAATCCCGCTTTTTCGCGGTAAGGAAGGAGCGAGATGAATTTATCTTCTTTTCCAGTTAAAAGCCCGATATTTATATTAAAATTTCTTAAGAGTTTTGAGGTTTCTTGGAAATGTTGTTTTGCCAGAATTTCAGTCGGAGCCATAAAAGCTACTTGATATCCGGCTTTAACAGTATTTAATGCCGCTATTATTGCCACTACAGTTTTTCCTGAACCCACATCTCCTTCCAATAAACGATTCATTGGATGAGTTTTTTGAATATCTTTTAAAATTTGCCAAGCAGATTTTTTTTGCGCATCAGTTAGTTTAAATGGAAGAGAATTGACTAATTTTTTTACTACTTTTAAGTTTAAAGGGATAGATGCTGATTTTTCTTGAGCGATTTTAAACTTTTCTCTTAAAACCGCTAACTCAACAAGAAAGAGTTCTTCAAAAGAAAAACGCTGTTGAGCTTTTTTTGCTAAATCCAAAGAATCTGGAAAATGAATTTGCCAAATAGCTTGATTTATTGGGAGAAATTTATGTTTAATGATTAATTCTTTCGGTAAAATTTCAGGAATTTTATGTTTGAATTTAATTAAAAGTGATCTTATAATATAACGAAGCCAGCGAGAAGATAATCCCTCTGTTTCTGAATAAATCGGTATAATTCTTCCTGTATGAATAAGATTTTTTTTTCCGATTTTTTCATACGAAGGATTAGTAAAATAGGCTCCATCTTCTCCTAACACTACTTTTCCCGCTAAGCAAACATTATCTCCTGTTTTTAAAGTTTTTGTTAAATATGGTTGGTTAAACCAAACTATTTTTATTGCCGAACTTTTATCCTTTACTATCGCATAAGTTAAAATCATTCTTTTTTTCCAAGTTCGACTGTTTTTAATTTCCAGAATTTTTCCTTGAATACAGCAAGTTTCATTTAATTTTACTTCAGAAATAGGGATAATATTTGAAAAATCTTCGTAACGATAAGGGAAATGATACAAAATATCTCTTACGGTTTTAATTCCCATTTTTTTTAATCTTTTTTGATAGGTAGTGCCGATTCGAGGAATTTGTTGTATACTAGTAGAAAGATTCATAAATAAATAAAATATATTTTGAGGATTTATTTAATATATTTGTGGTTCTCTTAATTTAATTTTATACTAAAATAGCTGATAAACAAATAATAAAATATAATATATATGATGAAATTTTATTCTATTAACATTAAAGGAACTAATAGAAGTTTATCTTCGCTGATAAGTCAAGCTTGTATTAAAAAAAAGATTAAATATATTGAACTTGATCCAACCACCTATGATTTTTCAAAAAAAATATATTTATCTAAAAATGATTTTCTTTACACTATTAATCCAAAAGGAAAGTCAAAAATATTAGAGAGATTTTTGCTTAATGATAAAGTAATTACTTTTTATAAGTCATATAATCGCGCATTATGTTCATATCCCCATTCCTCGTTTATTCATGAAAAAATAGGAATTTCAATACCTAAGACTATATTCGGGATTACTAAAGATAGAAAATTATTAAAAAAATATATTACTGAATTAAACGGATTTCCTATAATCCTTAAAAGTATAAATGGTTCCCATGGAATAGGGGTAGTGAAGGTTGATTCTTTTTCTTCTTTGGTTAGTATAGTTGATTATTTAGTTTCTATCTCTGTTGATAAAAATTTTATTTTAAGAGAATTTATAAGTCCGTCTGGAAATAAATGTTATTCTTACCGTTCTGTAGTATTAGGAGGCAAAGTAGAGATATCTTACATAAATCAATCTGTAGAAAAAGATGACTTTAGGTCAAATATAAATCAAAAAGAGAGAAAAAGAAAGATAATAAATTTGCCAAAGAGTCAAGAGAATCAAATTGTAAAGGCAGTAGAAGTATTAGGGCTGGATTTGGGAGCAGTAGATTATATAATTGATAAAGCTCAAAATATAAAAATTTTTGAGGTGAATTTCCCTTTTGATTTTTCGCCTATTGTTCAAGATTTAAAATATCCAATCTGCGATAAAATGATTGATTTTTTAATAGAAAAGTCTTTACTGCGTTAAAATTGTTTAAGGTTCAACCTTAAACATACCTTAAATATATAATTATGTCTACTAAAATCATTAAAACCAAGAAGTTAGCTTGGGTTGATATTGAAAATCCCAGCGAGAGGACGATGAGAAGCTTAAGAAAAGAGTATAATTTTCATCCTTTGGATATAAAGGATTGTTTAGGTGTAACCCAAAGGCCGAAGATTGATGTTTATGATAAATATATTTTTTTAGTTTTGCATTTTCCTGATTATAATCAGAAAACTAGACGAATAATAATAAATGAATTAGAAATATTTTGCGGAAGGAATTATCTTATCACGGTTCATAAAGAGAAATTAGCGGTAGTCAGTAAATATTTTTCTAATTGCAAAAAAAATTTAAAAATAAAGCAAGAAGTTTTTAAAAATGGTTCTGGTTATCTTTTATATAAACTGCTTGATGTTATATTTAGCACTTATTTTCCAGCTATAAATCAAATAGGCAAAGACATTGCAGAAACAGAGGAAGAGGTTTATGAGGGATTGACCAAGGTTGCTGTTCAGAATTTAGCTACTTTAAGGCGGAATATTTTGAATCTTAGGCGATTGATAGAGCCCCAGAGACTAATTCTTAATATCTTAGTTCAATTAAAAAGAAAATTTTTAGCCGAGGAATTAGATGTTTATTTTGACGACATTAGAGATAGATTAGAAAAAATTTGGGCTATATTAGAGACCGATAGAGAAACTATTGAAGGATTATACGCTACTAACGAATCTTTATTATCTTATAGAACAAATGAAATAATAAAAATTTTAACCATTATTTCTGTGGCGTTGCTGCCTTTGACTTTGTTTACCGGTATATATGGAATGAATATTTCTGGATTGCCTTTTGCCGACCATCCTTTCTCGGTTTGGGTAATTTTTAGCATAATATTGTTAGCTATCGCCTTATTTTTGGGTTATTTAAAGAAGAAGGATTGGATATAATAAAGAAATCTCAAATATCAAATCTCAAATCTCAAAACTAAATAGGCCTTCGGAGGATTATCAAAGTTGAACTTTGATAATCCTCCTCAACCTTATAAATATCTATAAATATCTATAAATATCCTTATATAAAATCATCTTCTAAAAATTGCGATCGCATAAATTAGAAGATGAAAGGATTGATTTAGTTTTTAGATATTTTAATTTAGATGTTTAAATGTTTAACTTGCGGTCAATGTAAAGTTAAAGAGAGTTAGATATCAATTAAAAAGGTTCGTATTTTATTTATTCGTTTTAATTTTAATTCGTCTAGTATTCGGTAAAATGAATATTACCTTTATTGGTATGGCAGGAGTTGGCAAGAGCGCAATAGGAAATAAATTGGCGCAAGAGTTAAATTATAAATTTGTAGACATAGATAAGCTTATTGAAAAAAAATTTAAATTAAAATTACAGGAGATAGTAGATAAATTTGGAGAGGATAAATTTTTAAAAATTGAAGAAAATGAGGTTTTAGGATTAAGAAAGATTAGTAACTGCGTGATTTCGCCGGGAGGAAGCGTAATATATTCTCCAAAAGCAATGGAATTTCTAAAAAGAAATTCGCTTATAGTGTTTCTGAATAGTCCTTTTGAAACTATAAAAAACAGGATTAAAAATCAAAACAACAGAGGATTAATTGGTTTAAAGAAAAATAATTTAAAAAACCTTTTTGATAAAAGGTTTCCTTTATATAAAAAATACGCTGATATTATTATAGAAATTCCTGAAAATTTAGATATTGACAGTGCGGTAGGGAAGGTAAAGGAGAAGATATTTGATATATGCCCTTAGGATTAGTTTTAGTTTACACTAGACTTTTTATGCCCTTGAGAGGAGTCGAACCCCTATCACAAACTCCGCAAGTTTGCGTTCTGTCCGTTGAACTACAAGGGCAAAAGCTGTTTGAGATATTTGGAAATATTTAACGATGTTTAAAATATTTTAATAATATCTAAGACTAAGAATATCATGAGTTTTGTTTAAAATCAAACTAATGTATGGAATGCTAACATTTTGGAGAATCCGATAGATAAAAACAAAAGGAAGAGCATAAGCCACTCTTTATTTCTTTCTTCTTAATTTTTTTAATTTTTTCTTTTTTCCTTGTTTTTCCTTTCTTTTCTTTTTTTTCTCTCTTTTCTTTCTTAATATTTCCTCCTCCCCTTTTTTTATTTCCTCCTTCTCCTCTGGAGGGGGAGGATTAAGGAGGGGAAGGAAATAAAAAAAGCTGATAAAATTTCTTTTATTGATTGCAATCTCTAATCTAATAAGTTTATCCTAGTTTAGGAGATAATCAGCTTGTTGAGAGTTTATTTAAAAGGATGCTTAAAAGTGTTGGAAATACAAAAAATGCAAAAATTGACAGAAATATAACTTTAGGTAGAATTAAAGAAGACCTTAATATAATCAAAGATATCAAAGATATATTTTAATTTTAGGAGAGGTGGCTGAGTTGGTCGAAAGCGGCAGGTTGCTAACCTGTTATAGGGTGTAATAACCCTATCCAGGGTTCGAATCCCTGCCTCTCCGCTATCCTTTGCTAAAGCTACGGAATAGCATGGCTATCCTTCGTGAAAGCTACGGAATAGCATGCTCGGTTAAAATTTTCAAAAATGTGGTGGGATGGCAGAATGGCAATGCACTGGTCTTGAAAACCAGGGTCCGAAAGGACTTGGGGGTTCGAGTCCCTCTCCCACCGTTTTAAAAATTTTTCTAACAGAATTTATTAAAATGAGTTTTGATAGATATAATTTGATAAAAAACCGAAATAGTGTAGGTTAGATGTAATTATAATCTATCAATTTAGTTGTTTTAGTTTATTCTCTCGCTATAACTATCCCCCGGACTTCTTTTACTCCGGCTTGCTTTAAAACTTTAGCGCATTCTTCCATAGTGGCGCCGGTAGTATATACATCATCTATTAATAAAATTTTTTTATTTTCTTTTAATTTTTGTTTATCGCATAAAAAAACTTGTTTAATATTTTCTTTTCTTTGCTCTTTTTTTAGTTTAGTTTGAGGAACGGTTTCTTTTTTCCGGAATAGGGTATTATCTAAAACCGGAATTTTTAAATATTTAGAAAGTTCCTTTGCTATTTCTTTGGATTGATTGAATCCTCGCCATTTCAATCTTTTTTTAGATAACGGAACCGGAATTAAACTGAATTCAGAAAAGTCGGTTTTATTTAGAGCAGAGAGATGAGTTATTATCAGAAAACTAAGAATTGGAGAAAGTTGTTTAATAAACGGCTTGTATTTAAATTGAGTGATTAGTTTTTTAACTAATTGATTTTGATAAGAAACGGCAAAATAGAGGCCGTTTAAATTTGTTTTCTTTTTGCAGGTTTCGCAGATTTTTCCATTAATAATTCTTTTTCCGCAGACCGGGCAAAATTGATATTCTATGATTTCAATTAAAGACAAGCAGTCTTTACAAAGATAACTTCCTTCTTTGCCGCATCCAATACAGAATTTAGGAAAGAGTATATCTAATAGAAGATTTTTAATAAAAACAAAGAACTTTTTCATTAAAATATTAAAACATTTTAATTGACTTAAAAGCGTTGATGTAATCAAATTAAATAGATTAAGCGAATTAAATAATCAGCTAAACCGGCTAATTAAATTAACTAAATTAAGATTAAAATTAAGACATTCATATTCATTAGTTAGCTATAAAAAATATATAAAATAAAAATAAAAATAAATAAAAAAATTATATAAATAAAAATTATAAAAATAAAATATAAAAATTAAATAAATAATAATAAATATTTTATAAAAAATTAAATAATTTAAAAATATATTTAAATAAAAAATTAAATAATTTAAAAATATATTTAAATAAATATAAATATATTTATATATTAAAATAAATAAAAATAATATTAAAATAAATAAATTTCGCGTATTTAACCTTTCAACAAAAGTGTCCGATCGGACACTTTTGTGGAATTGTAATTTTTACCTTTAACCTTTATCTATTTATATTTTATAACCTTTATTCATTTATATTTTACAACCTTTATCTATTTATATTTTATTTATTATTTTTATTTTAATTTTTTATATTATTTTTTGATTTTTTAATATTATTTATTTTATATTTATATATTTTTCATATTTTCTAAATTTTTTATATTTCTGAATTTTTTAATTCCTTATGCTTTTTGAATATAAAACTTAATCCTATGCAAAATCCAAACCTAAAGAGAAATTAAATTAATTTAAGCTTATCTAATTTTACAAGAACATAATAAATTTAATGAAATAAAGTTATCCACAAGTTTTTTTCTTTTTTCTTTTAGAAATGATATAATATTTAAATAAAGAAAAAGAAAAACTATGTGGAATATTTTTAGAAAACATCCTAAAAGTTTTTTAGGAATAGATATAGGCACTTCCAGCATAAAAATCGTAGAAGTAAGTGGAGAAAAAGGCAGAAAGAAATTGGAGAATTACGGAGAGATATCCATCCCTTCTCTTTATGAACAGCCTTTTAGAACTTTTGCAAAAAATACCTTTTCGGTGTCTAGCCAAGATGTAAGCAAAGCTATTCGAGCTATTTTAAAAGAAGCGAATATTAAGGGAAGAGATTCGATTTTTCCTATTCCTGATTTTTGTAGTTTTTTTACTGATTTTGAATTGCCTCCTATGACCGACGAAGAAATTCCTCAAGCGGTTCAGTATGAAGCTCGCCAGCATATTCCTATGCCTCTGTCTGAAGTTACCTTAGATTGGTCTATAATTAAGGGAAAATCCTCCAGCAAGGAAAAAAGTCCTATTCAAATTTTGTTAGTTACTGTTCCTAATGAAGTTATTAATCAATATCAGGAGATTATATCTCAATCAAAATTGAAGTTTAAAGCTCTTGAGGCAGAGGTGTTTGGGTTAGTTCGTTCTTTAATTAAGGATAAAGATGATAAAAGATTAGTTGGAATAATAGATATTGGGGCACAGAGTACTTCTATAAGCGGTATTGATGAGGGAGTTTTGAAATTAAGTCATAGTTTTGATATTTCAGGGAACGAATTTACTCAAGTGTTGTCAAAGGCCTTAAATATTGATTATAATAAAGCAGAGGAGTTAAAAAAGAAAAAAGGGTTAAAAGAGGAAAACTTCCAGAGAATTTTAGCTCCTTTAATTGACTTAATTTTGATTGAGGTAAAGAAAATTTTTTCAAATTTGTATCAAAATAACAATAAAAAAGTAGAAAAAATTATTATTGCAGGAGGGTCTGCCTTGCTCCCCGGCTTAAAAGAATATTTTTTAGAAAATCTTAAATTCCCCTTTTTAGAAAATTTTACTCCTGAAATAGAAATAGCTGATCCTTTTTCTGATTTTTATTATCCTCCTATTTTAGAGGAAACCTTAAAACAAATGGGTCCAGCTTATGCAATTGCGGCCGGAGCGGCTTTAAAGGGACTAGAATGAAGAAGTTCAAAGTTAAAAGTGCAAAGTTAAAAGTTGTTCCGGTTTCATCAAAAATCCTTGACAAGGTCGGGACAGTTAAAAATTCAAAGTTATGGGTAATCAAGAATTTAAGAGGCAACTGATAACAAGAGCTTTTAAACTTGCTAGAAAAGTCATTGGGTTGGTAGGTAAGTTTCCGAACAAACGCTCAGCATGGGTAATAACCGATCAATTGCTGCGGGCAATAACTTCTATCGGCGCTAATATTATAGAGGCTCAAGCCGCTAGCTCTAAAAAAGATTTTGTTAATTTTTTAAATCATGCTTTAAAGAGCGGCAATGAAAGTAAATTTTGGTTAGCCCTATCTAATCTAAGGAGTTAGATAAAAAACTTATACCAGAAATAGAGATAATATTGAGAGAAACAGATGAATTGGCAAAGATTTTAGGTTCAAGCATTGCCACTATCAAAAGAAAGAAAAAACTTTAAACTTTGAATTAAACTTTGAACTTTGCATTTTGAACTTTTAACTTCAGTGTAAGCGAACATGGCGATTGAGATTATTCCAAAATTAAAAACTAAACCGCCGTTATGGAAAAGAATTTTATCAAGTTTACTCTTGTTCCTTCTGATAGGAATGGTTTCTGTTTATTTTATTCTATGTTATTTGATAAAAAAGTCAGAGGCAAAGCTTCAGGATTTAAATAGTAATCTGGCTAAAGAAATAATTCCTGAACAGCGGATTTTAGAAGAAGAACTTATTCCTCTTCGAGATAAAATAGAAGATTTTGAATTAATTCTTAATTCTCGTCGCCCTAGTTTAAAATTTTTTGAATTTCTTGAATCGCATACTCATCCCAAAGTAAGATGGAAAGAATTTTCTCTTGATTTAGATGAATTAAGTATGGAACTTTCCGGCGAGACCGAGAATTTTACAACTTTAGAGCAACAATTTCTTATATTAAAAGAAGAAAAACTTGTTGAAAAAATAAAATTATTTGATATTTCAACAGGAGAAGAAGGGAAAGTTTATTTTAGCTTAAAGTTTTCTTTTTCTCCTGAAATTTAATAAATATGCCGCGTTCTCTTATACTCTGGATTTCTCTTTTTCTTATTTTAATTTTTGGAGTTTTGATACTTTGGCCAAAGTATGAAGATTTGAGGTCAATTAAGATAGAGGTGGAGAGAAAACAAAAAGAACTTCAATACGGAAAGGAATATATTTCGGGTTTTCTAAATCTTAAAGAAAGATTAAAGGAATATCAAAATGAGATTTTAAAGATTGAAGACAGTCTTCCTTTCGAGCTTTCTCTGCCTTGTTTATTTAGTTTTTTTCAGAAAGCTAGTTCTGAAAATGGGGTTATTTTAACCGCATTGAGCTGGTCAGAGCCTTCTGCTTTTGGAAAAAATTCAAGAATAAAACAAACCATTTTTAATATTAGCGTCTCGGGCAGTTATCAGTCATTTAAGCAATTTCTTTCTTATTTGGAAAAGTCAGCTAAATTTTTTGGGATTCAGAATATTGCTTTTTCTTCGGATGAGGAGCCTTTTAACTTTGATATTAAGGTAAGAACTTTTTCTTATTAAAAATTTAAATCTCAAATCTTAAAATTACATTTCAAAATTAAAATTTTTAAAAAATTTGACATTTGAGATTTGAGATTAAGTAAAGCGTTTATGCCTGCGACATTTCTTCAACAAAAGAAAAAAACAAGATATTTGACTTTTGTTTTGATTGTATTGATTTTAGCTATTTTGTTTACTTTTTATTTTGGGTTTTTTAAAAAAACCTTCTCTACAATTAAATTAGAACCAGTTAAACCTCCTGAAATAGTGATAAATTTTAAAGTTTTAGACAACCCTATTTTAAAAGAGCTTGAGCCATTTGAAAAAATTAGAGCTTTTGAGGGAGAAGTTGGTCGAGAGAACCCATTTATAAAATACTAATAGGAGCAGAACACCGCGAACATCAAATAAAAAGGGCGCAGAAGGAGAGAAACATAAAATCTTAAATTATAAAATACAGATTATTCTGCGCATATCTGCATTCATCCTGTTAAATAATCCGCTTTTGACGAAATTGCCGCAAAACGGCATTTAACAGGGTAAATCTGTTTTTACTTTAAAATATCTGTGATAATCTGCTTAATATCTGCGTAGATCTGCTTCTATTACTTAAATAATGACTTTAGTTCAACAGTTAGTTAAAAAAGGAATTTTAGATAAGAAAAAAGCTGATTCCTTAGAAGCTGAAATAAAAAAATCTGGCAAAAGAGAAGAAGAATTGATTTTGGAAAAAAAAATTATTTCAGAAGATTTTTTATTTGGGCTAAAAAGCGAAAATTTGAGAATTCCTTTAAAAAAAATATCTGAAGAAATTCCTTTACAAGTTTTAGAATTAATACCAGAGGAGTCAGCCAAATATTATAAAATGATTCCTTTGGCTAAAAGGGATAGCAATTTGGAAATAGGAATGGTTTACCCTGAAGACCTAAACGCTCAAGAAGCATTGAAATTTCTTTCTCGGCAAGGAAAGTTTTCCTATAAAGTTTTCTTAATTACCCCAACTGTTTTTAATAATCTTTTAAAACAATACAGAACCTTAAAGCGGGAAGTAACAAAAGCATTAGAAGAATTGAGAGCAGAAATAAAGGCGGAGGAAGCTAAGACTCGTCCTTCAACTCCTGCTGAGTTTGAGAGGTTGGCAGAAGAAGCTCCGATTACTAAAATTGTAGCGGTTATTTTAAGGCAGGCAGTAGAAGGGGAAGCGTCAGATATTCATATTGAGCCGATTAGAGAAAAATTGAGGGTTCGATTTCGTTTAATTGGGACCCTTTATTCCTCTATTTTTCTGCCTATTAAAGTTCATTCAGCAATTGTGGCAAGAATTAAAATTCTTTCAAATTTAAGGATTGATGAAACTAGACTCCCTCAAGATGGCCGGTTTTCTACTAATATTAGTGGTAGGTTGATTGATTTTCGAGTTTCAACTTTTCCTACTACATTAGGAGAAAAAGTAGTTTTAAGAGTTTTGGATCCTACTGCGGGACTAAAAAAATTTGAAGAATTAGGTTTAGAAAAACGAAATTTCAAAGTGGTGAAAGAAAGAATTAAGAAGCCCTACGGATTGATTTTGGCTACCGGTCCTACTGGATGCGGAAAAACTACTACTTTGTATGCTATTTTAAACATTTTAAACAAAGAAGATGTGAATGTAGTAACTATTGAGGATCCGGTAGAGTATTTTATTGAAGGAGTTAATCAATCTCAGGTTAAACCGGAGATAGGGTATACTTTTGCCAATGCACTTCGCAGTATTTTGAGGCAGGATCCGGATATTATTATGGTTGGAGAGATTCGAGACAGTGAAACCGCGTCTTTAGTCATTCACGCCGCCTTAACAGGACATATTGTTTTATCTACTCTACATACTACGAATGTTTTGGGAGTAATTCCCCGTCTTATTGATATGGGAGTAGAACCATTTTTACTTCCTCCTACTCTAAATTTAGCTTTAGCTCAAAGATTAGTGAGAAAACTTTGTCCATTTTGTAAAAAAGAGGTGAAGCCAAAAAAAGAAATTAAAGAGTTGATATTAAATGAAATCAAAAATCTTCCTCCAAATGTTAGAAAAACTGTTAAATTATCTCCCTCATTTAGAATTTATGAGGCGCAGGGGTGTAAGAAATGCAATCAGATTGGTTATTCAGGCAGAATTGGGGTTTACGAAGTTTTATCAATGACTGACGAACTTAGAGATTTAATTTTAAAAGGTTCCTTGGGGGGAGTAGAATTAGAAGAAGAAGCTAGTCGTCAAAATATGATTACTATGAAGCAGGATGGAATACTAAAAGTACTTAAAGGTATTACTTCGGTTGAAGAAGTGTTAAGAGTAGCGGAAGAAAAGTAGCACACGAATAGCGCAAGATCCTTCGCAGAGTCTGTGCTGAGCGCTAGCGAAGTGCTCAGGACATTACACAAATGCGCCCACACGAATAATTATTCGCGGCATTCGCATAAATTCGTAGATTCGCATCATATATATGAAATCTATCCTATTAGTAGAGGACGATCCATTTTTGGTTGATATTTATACCACTAAATTAAAACAAACAGGTTTTAAGGTAAAGGTGGTTACTGATGGAGAGGATGTTTTTAAAGTTTTAAAAGAGGAATCTTTTGATGTAGTGATTTTAGATATTGTTTTACCAAATGTTGACGGATGGGAGGTTTTAAAGAGAATAAAACAGGATTCCGGCTTGAAGGATACGAAAGTTATTATTCTTTCTAATTTGGGACAAAAAACAGAAGTTGAGAAAGGATTGAAATTAGGAGCAATAAAATACTTAATTAAAGCTTATTATACTCCATCTGAAGTGGTGGAAGAAATAAAAAAAGTGTTAAATAAAAAATAAAATCAATTATCAATAATCAATCCTTTGGCAAGCTCAGGATTAACCCTGAGCAAGGTCGAAGGGGTCAAAAATTAAAAATTAAAAATTAATTAAATATATGGATTATGTTTCCCAATTAAAAGAGCTGTTATCTTTAACTATAAGAGAAGAGGCCTCTGACCTTCACATTTCAGTTGGAAATCATCCAACTTTAAGAGTGTTAGGTAGATTGGTGCCATTAATTAAAAAAAAGAAGATAACTCCTCAAGATAGTGAAGGATTGGCTTTAGCTTTAATGACTGACAAGCAATATCAGAAATTTTTAAGAGATAGAGATATTGATTTTTCCTACAGTTTTGAAGATAAGAATAGATTTAGGGTTAATGCCTTTTTTCAGCGTAATAATATTTCTATCGCTCTTCGCCTTATCCCAGCAAAGATTAGAACAATTGATGATTTAAATCTGCCTTCGATTTTGCATAAATTTACTCAACCTACTCAAGGATTTATTTTAGTCACTGGCGCTTCTTCTCAAGGAAAATCCACTACATTAGCCGCTCTTATTGATGAGATAAATCGTAACAGGGCAGAACATATAATTACAATTGAAGATCCTATTGAGTATATGTTTGAAGATGATAGGTCTATTATTGACCAAAGAGAGATTTATAGAGATACAATGAGCTTTTCCCGAGCCTTGCGTTCCACTTTTAGGCAAGATCCTGATGTAATTATGGTGGGAGAGATGAGAGACCCTGAATCTATATCTATCGCTTTAACTGCTGCTGAAACCGGGCATTTGGTTTTTTCTACTCTTCATACAAATAATGCTCCTGAAACTGTGCATCGTATCGTAGATAGTTTTCCTCCTGAGCAGCAAAATCAAATTAAAGCGCAGTTGTCTGCATCTCTGTTTGGTATAATTTCTCAACGGCTTATACCAAGGATTAAAGGAGGACTAGTCCCTGCGTGCGAGATAATGTTTTGCAATTCCGCAGTAGCTAATTTAATCAGAGAGAATAAAGTTCATGAGTTGCCTTTAGTAATTGAGACATCAGCAAAAGAGGGAATGATTTCTTTGAATCGTTCTTTAGCGAATTTGGTGCGAGCAAAAGAGATTTCTTTAGAAAATGCTTTAAGTTATTCTTTAAATCCACGAGAATTGAAGAAATTAATTAGAATGTAAAAATATCTCAAATCTTAAATCTCAAATATCAAAGCCACATATCAAATGTTAAATCTAAAAATACGAAGCAACGAGCCTACTTCTTTTCTTTAAAAATCATAAATTTAGTTAAAGATTTCTCTCAAAATAAAATTTATTCTATATTATTTACTAACCAGTTTTTGAGAACTGCTACATCTATCAGGGCTAATTTAAATTTAATTAAGGCAAAAGCCTCTTCATCTAAGAAATAAAAAAGATTTTATAAAATTTTACAAAATTATTCTTAAAAGCTCTAATGAAACAATTTATTGGATTTATCTTTTAAAAGATGGGAAATTAGTAAGTGAGGAAAAGTTAAACCCTCTGATAGAAGAAGCCACAGAAATTAGTAAAATGCTTGGTTCTAGTTTATTATTTATTAACGCTAAAAAGAAAGAATAATTAAGATTTAACGTTTAACATTTAATATTTGAGATAATTTATTATGAAGTTTAATTATCAAGCCAGAACTAAACAGGGGCGGGTTCAGTCGGGAATAATAGAAAGTTCCAGCAGAGAAGCGGCTTTAATGCTTCTGCAGAAATATGGACTTTATGTTACTTTTCTTGAAGAAGCAGAAGCTAAACCCTTTTTCGCAAAAGAAATAGTAATTTTTAGGAGGGTTTCTAATAAAGAAAAAGTGTTATTTACCAGACAACTATCAATTCTTCTTAAAACTGGAACTTCTCCGGTTGAGGCGTTAAAAGCATTAGCTAAGCAAACTAACAATTCACATTTTAAAGAAAAAATTTTAGAGATTTCCAGTGAAATAGAAGGAGGAAGCACTCTTTCTCAGTCTTTTTCTCGTTTTCCCGAACTTTTTTCTCCGTTTTATATTAATATGCTTAAGTCAGGAGAAATTTCCGGAAACCTTTCCGAGTCGCTGATTTATCTTGCTAATCATTTGGAACGGGAATATAATCTTACCGGCAAGATTAAAGGAGCGATGATTTATCCTATTTTGGTTTTGACAGTGGTTTTATTTGTAGTAATTGCAATGATGATTTTTGTTGTTCCTCAATTGAGCAAGGTATTAAAGGAAGCAGGAGCAGAACTTCCTCCTCTCACCAAAGTGGTGATAGCTTTTTCTGATTTTTTTGTGAAATGGTGGGTTATATTAATTTTAGTATTCTTTGGTTTATTGATTTTTATTTTTAGATATTTAAAGACCAAAAGAGGAAAAAGATTTTTTGACGAGATTCTTTTAAAGATTCCCTTAATTGGTCCACTTTCAAAGAAGATATATCTTTCTCGTTTTGCTGAGAATCTTTCTACTTTAATCTCCGGAGGCCTTCCTATTGCTCAGGCGTTAGAGGTTACTGGCAATGTAGTAGGAAATACAGTTTATAAAGAAATTATTTTTGAAGTTAGGGATAAAGTAAAAAAAGGGAACCCAATAAGTTCTGTTTTAAAAAAATATCCTAAAATTATCTCGCCCCTTTTTGTTCAGATGACTGTGGTTGGAGAAAAAAGCGGGCAGTTAGATAAAACTTTAACCAATATAGTGAATTTTTATCAGAGTGAGGTGGACAGGACTATTGATAATGCAGTGAGTTTGCTTGAGCCAATTTTGATTATTATTTTGGGAGTGGTTGTGGCAATTTTGGTAGGAGCGGTCTTAATGCCTATTTATCAAATTGGGATGGTAATGTAAGGTTTTCCACAATTTGACTTGATTTTATTTTTTAGATTTTGTGTTAAAATTAAAGAAACAATATATAAAGGTCGAGAGATATTAATTAATCTGAAATATAAAAGCCAGCTTTATCCTATTAACGCAGACGAGGGAAAGTGTAAAAATAAGTTTTTGCGTTTTGATTAGCTCGAGCGTTAATAAGTACAAGCCATAAATATATTTCAGATTTAATGTACTATGAAAAAAGGTTTTACTTTAATTGAGCTTTTAGTGGTTATTGCTATTATTGGAATATTGGCTTCAATTGTTTTGGTTTCGTTAGGAGGAGCGAGAGACAAGGCAAAAGATGCCAGAATTATTTCTGCTATGAGTCAAATTCGAGCTAAAGCAGAATTAGTCAATGCCGCAGACGGAAGTTATAGCTCTTTGGCTTGTGATTATGATGATGAAATGAAGGCTTTGTGCGCTGATATTGATGCTCAATCTAGCGGGAATCCAACTATTCACGCGACTACAGATAAATACTGCGCTTATAAAAAATTAATTACCAAGAAAGGAGGCAATGATGAATGGTATTGTGTAGACAGCAATGGGGTGGCAATAACTACTACTACTGATCCAGGCGGAGCGAGCGGAAAATGTAATACTACTAATTACGCTTGCAAGTAGTTATTGATTTATAACAGTGAAAATTCGTTTAAGGTAATATCTATAATATCAGTTGTTGTAAGCACTTATAGCTTAGTTTAAAAATCTAAGCTAAAATTAAATTTTGTCCTCTCTTTAAAGGAGAGGACAAATTTTATTTTGGCTAGGTCGGGTCTAGCCATTTTTTTATTTATATTTTTTATGCTACAATAAAAAACATAAGATAAAATTTTTTTAATTTATGCCATATTTTAATTTATATTTATGCCATATAGAAAAGAACCATTAGTAAATAATGAAATTTATCATGTCGTAACGAGAAGAATTGGAGATGAATTGCTTTTTAGAGATATAAACGACTATTACCGCGGCATTTTCTCTGTTTATGAGTTTAATAACGCTAATTCAGTAAATATAAGTAAAAGACGGCAGGAAATTCAAGCTATAAAAAAGAAATTCAGAAAACAAATTAGTCTAGGTCGGGTCTCGCCAATCTCGCCAATTATTATCCCTGATGAACGGGATAAATTGGTAGAGCTTTTAGCTTTTTGTTTTATGCCAAACCATATTCATTTATTAGTTAGGCAGTTAAAGAACAATGGAATAAGTATGTATATGAAAAAAATGGGAGGTGGATATGCTGGTTATTTTAAAGAAAAATATAATATAAAACGCAAGGGATATTTTTTTCAAGATAGATTTAATTCAGTTCATATTAAAAATGACAATCAGTTAAGGGTTGTGTTTGTTTATATTCATGTCAATCCTATATCTCTTATAGAGCCAAAATGGAAAGAGATAGGAATAAAAAATCCAGAAAAAACAATAAAATTTTTAGAAGAAGAATACAAATGGTCAAGTTATCAAGATTATATTGGCAAGCCAAATTTTACTTCAGTCACTGAAAGAGAATTTATACTTAAATTGATGGGCGGCGAACAGGGTTGTAAGAATGCTATTGAAGACTGGATAAGATATAAAGGAAAAATTAAAGAGTTTCCTGAGATTAGCTTAGAATAGAGAATGAACTAAAAAATGGGTTGAAAAATGGGCTAGACCCGACCTAGCCCATAACCTAGCCCATAGCCCAAATTTAAATATGGTTTTTTATTATTTTATTATTTTTATTATTTTTATTTTTGGACTGATTGTTGGGTCTTTTTTAAATTGTGTTATTTACAGGTTGGAAACAAAACAAAGTTTTTTAAAGGGCCGTTCTTTTTGTCCTAATTGCAAGCATATTTTGAACTGGAAAGATTTAATTCCAGTTTTTAGTTTTATAATTTTAAAAGGAAGATGCAGATACTGTTGGCAAAAAATCAGCTGGCAGTATCCAATAGTAGAATTAGCTACCGGATTTCTGTTCGTTTATAACTTTTGGCGCTTAGGTTTTGGATTTGATTTAATTTTTAGGTTTCGATATTTAGATATTTTTAATATCTGTTATATGTTATCTATTACCTGTTTCCTGATAATAATTTTTGTCTATGATTTAAAGCATTATATTATTCCAGACAAAGTGATTTTTCCGGCAATAGGGATAGCTTTTATTTATCAGTTATTTAGAATTTTAAATTTTGAATTTATTTCAAATTTAGGATTTAGAATTTCGGATTTCAAAATGTTAGCGGATCCTTTTTTTTCAGCTGTTCTTGCCAGTGCTTTTTTTCTGGCAATAGTCTTAATTTCTGAAGGCCGCTGGATGGGATTAGGAGATGTGAAATTGGCATTTTTTATGGGATGGTTTTTAGGCTTCCCAAAAATTTTAATTGCTTTATTTTTTTCTTTTTTTATAGGTGCTATAATAGGATTAGGACTTATAACCTTTAGCAGAAAAACTCTGAAAAGTGAAGTGCCATTTGGACCTTTTTTGGTCACTGGAACATTTATTGCGTTGTTCTGGGGAGAGAAAATTATAAGTTGGTATTTTTCGTTGATATAAGGATTATCGAAATTGAACTTCGATAATGAATTCTAAATTCTATTTATGAAAAATTTCCCCTACATATATCCGTATATACATCCGCGTAGATCTGCTTCTATAAATAAGGGTTTTACTCTTATTGAAATAATGGTGGTGATTGTTATTATTACTCTATTGGCAGTTATAGTTTTAGTTAACTATCGAATAGTTAAAAAGCAATTTACTCTCCAAAGAGCTGCCTATAAATTAGCTCAAGATTTAAGAAGGGCGCAAGAGATGGCGTTGTCCACTAAAGAAATGAATGGAAATATCCCTGATGGTTACGGAATTCATTTTAAAAAATCATGGGACGATTATTACATATTATTTGCTGATTTGAATGACAACCATCATAGAGAGGCGGGCGATCAAGATTTGGAGATTATTGAATTAGAAGAGGGCACGAAAATATTAGATTTATTGCCGGCTTCGAGTTTTAGCGTTCTTTTTTCTCCTCCTGATCCTACAGTTTGGATTGCTAACCTTTCTACCGGCACTCAAGCTGTAATCACTCTTTGCTTGGAAGATGATATAACTAAAACTAAAGTTGTTGAAGTGAATAACGCTGGATTGATTGAAGTCAAATAATCATTAATTGTACAGCTTCACTACATTATTTACAATACAATAGTTTTTGCAATAAAAAGAATTTCCACCCCCTCCTTAATCCTCCCCCTCCTTTGGAGGGGGAGGAAGTAGGCGGGGAGGGGAAAAATACAGGAAAAAGGAAAACCAAATACAAAGATTAAGCAGGAGTTCATCCTAATTGTTAACAGCCTAGTGAAACTTTATAATTAAACATTTATCATTTATCATTTATCATTTATCAATTATCAATTATCAATTATCGTTTGTCAGTTAGCGATATGAAATCTTTTACTTTAATAGAGGTTATTTTTGCTATTTTCATAATTACTATCGGTTCAATAGGAGCTTTTTACACTATTCAAAAAGCGATTGATTTTAATTCTCTTATTTTGTCCCGATTTACAGCGGCTTATCTTGCCCAAGAAGGAGCGGAAATTGTTAGAAATATAAAAGACAGCAATTGGCTTAAAATTCATCATGGAGTAGAAGGACAAGATTTCTGGGATAATGGCCTTACTTCTTGCGAGAATGGGTGCGAAGCCGATTATAATGATACAGAATTAACCACTTATCAGGATAAATATCTAAAATTTGAGAATAGTACAGGGTTTTATGGCTATGCCACAGGGACTGATACAAAATTTAAGAGGAAAATCAGCATTACTAAAAATGGAGATATTTTAAAGGTTTCAGTTGATGTTTTCTGGGAACAAAGAGGGAAACTTTATTGTTTTACAGTTAAAGAGAATTTATACAAGAGGTAATTTAAAATACGTTTAAAACCGGATTAAATAATTTTTATCAAGGTTTAATTATTATGAAAAATTTTTTCCGCGTAAATCTGCGTATATATCCGCGTAAATCCGCTTCTACAAATAAAGGTTTTACTTTAATTGAAATTCTTACTGCAATAACAGTTTTTTCAATAATTATCGCCTCTGCTTTAGGTATTTTTATCGGTGGTCTACGAGGACAGAGAAGGGCTCTGGCTTCTCAACAGCTTTTAGACCAAACCAGTTATGTTGTAGAATATATGAGTCGTTCTTTAAGGATGGCAAGAAAAGAGTTAAATGCGCCGAATTGCCTTTCTCAAAACGGCTTAAACTACGAGCTTATTAATAGGCCGAATGAAAAGGGTATAAGATTTATAACTTATAAAGGTGAATGTCAGGAGTTTTTTTTAGACACTCTTAGTTCTCGTTTAAAAGAGTCAAAAGATGGTAATGAAAATTATTTAACTTCAGAAAAACTTGAGGTAACATCTTTTAAAATTGGACCTTCAAGTAGCTGGACTCAAGCCGATGATGAACAACCTAGGGTAACTTTTCTTTTAAAAATAAAAGCCAAACAACCTATTTATTTCCCTGAAATTAAACTTCAGGCTACTGTTTCTCAAAGGAATCCAGATGTTAGGAAATAAAAAAATCTCAAATCTCAA
>Ga0164318_10000599_pt1 | contig 28601 bp, 19 predicted proteins | sample GuaBasSedimGuay9_FD_113734 | JGI IMG/M metagenome (GOLD analysis project Ga0164318, IMG submission 113734) | Subseafloor sediment microbial communities from Guaymas Basin, Gulf of California, Mexico - Guay9, Core 4571-4, 0-3 cm | ecosystem: Environmental > Aquatic > Marine > Hydrothermal vents...
AGCACGTATTGATGATGCATTTGAAACGAGGGTATCTTTTATATCTATAGATAATGAAAGGTGATGTGTATTTTCGATAATTTACGTTTGCCTTCTGAGATAATTGAAGAGGAGTTTGATGTTGTTATTGTTGGTGGAGGTTTGGCGGGTGTTGTTGCATCTATTTCATCGGCTCGTAATGGGGCTAAAACTGCTATAATTCAAGATAGGCCTGTATTTGGAGGAAACTCGAGCAGTGAGATAAGAGTTGCTCCTGGAGGAGCAACTGTTGGTGGTGCTTGGGCTAGAGAGACTGGTATAATTGAAGAGATGTTGTTAGAAGAAAGAGTTAGGGATTATGACTTTTTTGTTAATGGTAGAATAAATTCGACATGGGATCTAGTTCTTTATGAATGGGTAACACGGGAACCTAATCTTAGGGCTTTTCTCAATACACGTGTAATAGGAGTAGAGATGAAAGATTTGCATAATATAGGTTCGGTTATTGCTATACAACTAGGTACAGAAAAGGTTTTTAGAATTAAAGGAAAATTTTTCATTGATTGTACAGGCGATGGGACCGTTGGGGCTTCAGCAGGTGCTTTGTATCGTGTTGGTAGAGAATCTAGAGATGAATTTGGAGAATCATTAGCTCCATCTTCTCCTGATAAAGTTACACAAGGGTCTTCGATATTATTTAAATCGATATATACAGGTAAAAAGGAAGAATTTAAGTTACCAGAGTGGGCTGTTTCTTATAAAAGCTTTGATTCCTTGAAATATCGTAGGCCGGCTTTAAGAGATACTCCTTATGGAGCTAAAGAATTTTCAGGTTATTGGTGGATAGAGATAGGTTATCCTTATGATACAATTAGAGATAATGAAAGGATACGGGATGAGCTAATAAGACATGCTTTAGGTATTTGGAAACTAATTAAAAATGAGTATAAAGAAGCTGAAAACTTAGCGCTTGAATGGCTTGGTATGGTTCCAGGTAAAAGAGAAAGCCGAAGACTAATAGGTGATTATATACTCAGGGAGAAAGATCTTAAGAATAGAACGTTGTTTTTTGACCGTGTGGCTTATGGAGGATGGTTAATCGATATACATGTTCCTGGAGGTATCTTAGCTAGAGATTTACCTCCAGAACCGACACATGGGGATTTTGACTATTTAGAAAAAGTCTCTGTTTTTCCGTATAGCATTCCCTTGAGAAGTCTATATTCAAGAAATATACATAATCTATTCATGGCTGGTAGAGATATTTCTGCTACACATGTTGCGTTAGGCTCAACTCGATTAATGTTAACATGTGCTGTTGAAGGACAAGCTGTTGGTACAGCTGCTGCACTTTGTGTTAAAAAAGGTGTAAAACCAAGAGACATAACCTTAAATCCTAAACTGATATGGGAGTTACAGCAGATACTTGTTAAGAATGATGCATTTATACCTCGAGTGAAGAACGAGGATCCTAAAGATTTGGCTCTTAATGCTTTTGCAATAGCTACTTCTGAAATGGAACTAGAACTTAAACCTATTAAAGAATTTGTAGAGCTTGATATGGATTTTGCACAAATATATCCAATAAGTGAAGGAAGAATAAGCAGTATTGAAGTATATATGAAGTCGGAACGTGATTCAGTAGGAAATTTATCAGTTAAAGTAATGGAGGCTGATGATATATGGAGCTTTAATGAGGAAAGAGAGCTTTTAGCCTATGAGACAATAAAAATAGAACCCAATTTTAATGGCTGGTTGGCTATTCAGCTCGATATTGATGTGAAACCAAGAAAGTTGTATAAGTTTGAGTTTATCGGAGAAAAAGGATTGTTCATATCGAAATCTATGCCAGAGGTCGGTGTTTCAGCTGCTACTAAATCGAAAAAATGGAAAAGGTGGAGACATGTTCCGTACATGTTAGCTATGAAAGTTTATCCAATTTCAAAACCATATGGTGCATATAACGTAAATAATGGTTTTGCTCGACCTGAGACTTGGACAAATATATGGATATCTGATCCGAACAAGGGATTACCTCAGTCTGTAACACTCGATTTTACTGAAGAAATAGAGTTTAACACTGTTTATTTAACATTCGATACATTTTTACACAAGAGAATCCATGAGTTTCCTCCTCATTATAGAGTTCCACAATGTGTTAAAGATTATGAAATATGGGTTTTTAGAAAAAACAAATGGAAAAGAGTATTCGATGTTAGAGATAATTATTATAGGTTTAGAGTTCATAAATTTACAACAGTATCTGCGAGTAGACTGATGCTTAAGATACTTAGTACAAATGGGGATGCTTCTGCACGAGTATACCAAATAAGAGTATATAAAGAATAAAATTATTTTTCTTCATTAATTATTCTTTGGAGTTCTTCTCCTATAAGGTTAATTGCATTATATATATTCAGGACTTTTTTAGAAAAACCAGGGCCCCTCGAAAGCATCACTTCTATTACTGGTTCCCAAACTATATCTAATGGATTATGATAGTATGCTACTTCCATAACATCAACAACCTTTGTTAAACCTTTAACGGCTTCTTCTGGAATTTCTGGAGCGTGTACCGATGTAAACTTTAAAACTACTAAGGCTTGAGCCACCTCAACTTTTTTGAGAATATCTAATAGTTCATCCCTTTTGTTTAATCGTTCAGATAGCTTTGGATTAATTTTTATATTTGTGAATCTGTCCTTGAATTCATAAAGTCTTTTCCTGTTTTGGAAAAAGACTTTTTTTCTAATAAATCCCTTAAAAATAAGTTCACATTCCATTCCTTTAAAGATTCTATATAATTCAGCCTTTTCCTCATTCATTTGATCGATATCGGCTACAATAAGTCTGCCGACAAAAATATATTTTTTCTCGAATCCAAGACCGATAGGTTGAAAGGTTATATGTATTTCTGAGTAAGGAGAATTTTTTGGTATTATATAGGTAAGTCCCTGTCTTTTATATGTCTTCTCTGAGTAGGGTTCAAGTATTTTGGCTATTGTGTCAAGCTCGGTAAATAAGCTAATCTTTATCACCCTATTTCATATTCTCATGATTAATTATAATTATTTGCTAGCTAACGTAAAATTCTTTTCTCTATGATGGATGATATTATTCTAAGATTATACGGGAAGTAAGATAACCTTTTTATTGAGATAAGAATCAAGATCTATGTCATAGAATACTATTAGGTGATTTTTTGAAAAAGTGGATGTTTGGGATAAAGGATCTTGAGGATGCAAAATTTTTAGAAGAAAATGGATTTAAAGACTTTGTAATTGGATACAAACCTGACCTCATTAAGGTTCTGAATAATGCCGGATATAATGTACATTTAGTTTTGGGTACTTTTAAAATAATAGAAAAATTTAAAAGTGTCGAGTATCTCGCGGAAGATCCATATGGAAGAAAACATATATGGTTTGGTTCAGGATGTCCTAATAATCCCGAGATAAGGAAATATATTCTTGACAGGATCAGAGAGATAATAGCTAATTACGATGTAAAAAGTATTATATTAGACGGGATAAGATTTGCCTCGCCTGGAAGCGGATTGGAAGCTTTTGCAACATGTTTCTGTGAACATTGTAGAAGAAAAGCTGAAGATATGGGATTCTCATATGATAAGATGAAAAAAGCAGTTAAGTATCTACTATACAACTTATATGATTTTAGGAAAATAAAGAATGATCTAGATTCGTATGCATATACTCCTCTTAGTTTAATTGATTTTACTGAGAAAAATTTAGGCCTTGTTGATTGGATAAAATTCCGAGAAATGTCAATAATGGAGTTTATAAAAGAGGTAAAGAATCTTATATTATCAATTCGTCCTAATGTCAGGCTTGGAGCATATATATTTACTCCTTCTTTAGCTGTTCTAGTAGGACAAAACTATTCTGAGATCTGGAAATACCTGGATTTCATTAAACCAATGGTATATCGGATAGGGAAAGGTGTTGCATGTCTAAATTATGAATTAGCGATAATTGCTAAAGATTTGCTGAGATGGAATAGTTGGCTGTCTGAGGAAGAGGTATTAAGGATATTATACAAATTTTTTGGATTTAGTGAGTATCAAAACTATCCATTAAGCGTAAAAGCGATACTTGAAGAAGGTCTGCCAATATCATGTATTGAAAAAGAATTTATAATGGCTAAAAAACTAGTGTTAGGAAAGACTGAAATACATCCCATTGTGATGTTACATGATAGTTCTTTAGGAGATGTTGTCCAAATAGCATATAAAACGGGTATGGACGGTATAGACTTTTTCACTTTTAGAAAAGAATTGAAAGATAATGTGATTAAGATTAACGAGGTAGTTTAATGATGAAAAAACATTTAGGTTCCTTTATTAGCTTAAAAGTTCTAAAAGAAAATTATAGGTCTATAATTGATGAATATAAAATAGATACATTGCATATACACTTGCCATATTATATAGATGATCAAAATCCGTATTATGCAGACAAGACCCTTATTCCTAAATCGATAACTTATGATGAATATAAGGAAAATGTCAAGTTCGTTCGTGAATTGAAAGATTATGGTTTTAAAATATATATAGCATACCCTGTTTTTGTTAGTCATGAAGGAATAAATGAAAGATCAGAACTTTTAGCCCGAACTCTATTTGGTAAGGTATATAGTTTTAGAGTTTGTCCTACGAATAAAAAAATTATCGAAAGAATAATTGGTGATATAAGAACTATTATAGATATTTATGACATCGATGGAATAATCTTGGATTATATACGTTTTGAGAGTCCAATGGCTGGTTTTGAGAACTTTTTCATGTGTTTTTGTGATAACTGTTTAAAAGAGATGGAGAGAAAGGGTTTCAATCCAAAGAGAATAGTCAGTGATGTTTCAAAATTTATAGATTTACTTCATACGGAGGATTTTGTTAAGAGTTTTATAAATAATAAGGGTTTAGCTGTTGTGGATATTCTAGAGATTTATGATAACTATCCAGGCTTATTTGAATGGTTTAGATTTAAGAAGGAACATATTGAGGAAATCGTGAAGATGCTTACTAGGATTATGAAGAATGATGGTGGAAGAAACTTCATTGTCGGTGCTAATCTCTTATCTCCATGGTGGAGTTTAATCGCAGGTCAGAGTTATAGTAGCTTTAGTAGAATAGTAGATATAATTGAGCCAATGCTGTATGCCGACTGGATGCAATGGGAAGGTCTAACAGCTGTAAAGGAGTTTAGTTCTATTTCAGGATTGTCAAGGGACCTATTAACGAATTTTTATTTCGTTATACTTGGCTTGGCATATTTTTCAGGATTAAAAAGCTTTGATGAAGTAAGATTATCGAGTCTCGGTGTTGAGTCTATAAATTATAGCATGAATAAAATAAACATATGGAATGTAGGCGGGGCAAAAATATGGCCTGTACTAATGGTTAATCCCCTTGATTTTATTCACAAATTCTTAAATGAGAGATTATCTAATAAGAGTACGATGAATAAAGAATTTTTACTTGAGTCTGTAAGAATTTTAAAGGAAAATAATGCTGATGGGTTAGTATTCTTTATGTTTGATAGAGGGGATAAGGAGGCTTTAAAAGAGGCTGCTAAAGTTTGGTTTGAATAGGTTATTTACATATAACCTATTCCTCTGTAACCATTTTTTAAAATATTTTTAAGAACTTTTTTAGCTAATATATTTTCGATTATTTTAAGTAATATTCCATTAATAAATGAGAATAGTAAAGACATAGTCAATAGTGTAAAGCTGTTGATTCCATTGATCCCATTTTTCAAGAGATATACCGATGAGGTAAAGGGGAGGCTTACTATTAGAATATTTAGAGGAAACATTAATTTTTCAGGAGGTATAACGAATAATGCCAAGGATGAAAAATTTAGATATCCCCAGAATGAATAAGAGATACTTGTACCAAGTGATAGAATAGAAAGTATTTTTCCATAATAGATACATTGAATTATCAAAGTGAAAAAACCTAATATTAAAAGGAATGGATTATAAATATTTAAAATATTGACGTCAAATGCAGTTTTTATTATTAGGCCTGTTAAAGCTGTCGTAATCACAGTGACTGAAGTACTGGTTATTACGCGTCCACTTAGGATAGTGAAGGGCGAAATATTTCTTAGAAGGTGTTCTTCAATCATCCCTATAGCTGTAAAGAAATTAATCCAATTTCCAATTAATCTAGCAGAAATCCTAATGTATTGCCAGGCGGTTATGATCCAAAAAAGCTGGATAAGGATTTTTTCTTCTTCTTTTATCATGAATAATGATGTTCCTATAATGTAAATTATTACCCACAGAAAAGTGCCTAATGCCTGGTTAATTAAAGACCATTTATATCTGAAGAGTCTTAAGAAATGAAGCCAGATTACTGCTTTAAAGATTTTTTTCATTCAAAAACACCATGTTTTGTAGCTATTTTTTCGGCTTTTCCAACGAATAGAAATGATGCTCCGTTATATAGGCAGGTTATACCTAATAGAAGCGCTATCATAAAAACGATTTGATTTATATTGGGAGATCCTATTATTGAACAGGTTCGTGCTAATTCCAGAGTATATGTAGTCGGTAAAATCTTTGAGATGAACTGTGCCCATTTTGGCAAAAGATATGCAGGATAATATGCACCTGAAAAAATTAATATTAGAGGACTTAACCAGTTAAATACATTTGTCTGTTCTCGTATGATTAGTAGTATTGAAGCTAATATAACTGAAAATCCTAAAAGTGGTAGCATGCCTACTATCATTGCTAGAAAAAGAATAGCTATTTTAGTTATACCATCATAGAGTCCTTCCATAAATATTATTGGTGGCACGAAGCTTAGGATAGATATTGTTGATCTAAGTAAGTATCGTGGAATATGAAGTATAATAAACAATGTAGACATACGATATGGTGAAAGTATATGATATGATAATGTTCCACTCCATCGCATAAAGATAACACTTCCCGTTATTTGATACATAATGTTCATTGAAGAGGATGCGATTACGACTGAAGCAGTATAAAACATTACTGGATCTACTTGTGCACCTACTTTTTTTGAAAAAGCTTGTGAACTACCGAAAATATATCCTAAAACAAGGATCATTCCCCAGAATAAATATGGTGAAATTATAAAGGTTAAGAACTCTAATCTAAGATTTTTATAGAAAGTATAGTTTAGATATAGACCTGCTCTGAATAAGGCTTTGTAGTTTTTCTTAGTCATTTAAATCCTCTTCGTCCAGTTATCTTTATGAATACGTCTTCTAGATTTGGTTGATGTACCCTGACATTGTATATTTTACCGTTGAAGTCATTGATTGTTTTAAGTATAACGGATAATATATCGTCTGATTCACTATCAGAGACAGATGTTTTAAGACTTAGTCCCCTTTCTTCTTCGATTATTTTTATTGGAATATTTAATTTAGAGAGAAGAGTTTCTTCTAAAGCTATTTTTTGATGATTACTGGACATCAAAAAATTTACTTCGATTGAAATTTCTCCCTTAACCATTCTTTTTAATTCATTAACTGTTCCTAGAGCTATTATTTTACCATTATCAATAATAGCAAGTTTATCAGCTATTATTTCTGCTTCAAACATGTTATGTGTCGTAACTAGAACAGTTTTATCTTGGTCATGTGCAAGAGTTTTTAACATTTTTCTAAGAGATTTAGCGGACGGAGGGTCTAGACCAAGAGTAGGTTCGTCAAGTATTATGATTGGGGGATCTGTTAAGAGGGCTCTAGCTAAGCTTAGTCTTGCTTTCATACCTAAAGAATACTCCTCCCACAACTTATTTTCAGCACCTAGATCTTTTAGTCCCACAGTGTCTAGTACTTCATCAAGCCTTTTTTCAAGTTCTCCTCCATCTAAACCATATAGAAGTCCAAAATATTTTAGATTCTCTCTTCCTGTTAGTTTCCAATAAAATCCTTTATTTACACTAAGAGATACGCCTAAAAGTTTTCTAACTTCAACGCATTGCTCAACAGTATCGAATCCAAAAACTTTAACATATCCTTCATCCGGAACTAGAAGTGTACTGATTATTTTAACAGTAGTAGTTTTGCCTGCACCATTGGGGCCTAATAATCCAAAAACCTGATTCTTCTCAATGCTGAATGAGATACCTCTTAAGGCTTGAACAATTATCTTTTTAACTTTTAAAATTCCTTTTCGATCATATGAAATATATGCTTTTTTTACATCATGTACTTCGATAGCGTTTTTCGTCATTAAAAATCCCTTATTTATGTAGTAAAATTATAATTTAATATCTTTTTTGTTAAGTTAAATATTTTTACATGAATATGTATAAATATGTCTGTGACTTATATGTCATAGAAACATAATCTTTATGATATGCTATGTTTTCTCATTATTGTTAGTTCATAAATAAATTCCCGTAAGCTTAACTAGTATGATATTAGGGTTGAAATAACTATGAGTGAATGTAATAGGAAGTGTATATTTCCTCTTTATTTCGGCGAAAATGGAAAAATAAGAAGGGTTAGAGGTAAAATCATCGGTTCGCTAAGTATCTCATTCCGTGACAATAGGATAAATAAATATACAATTGAAAAATTTGAAGGAAACAATGGTTTGCAAGAATATTTGGAAGCATTCCTAAAAACTTATTATAATAACAATATTATAAAAATTAAAGAGAAATATAATGGAAATATCAAAATAAATCTCGTATATAAAAATTATTGTTTATTAAGCGAAGAATGCGATACTATATACCTAGATCTTGAACTGTTACATAAATTTAGAGATGATTCTTTCCCTATTTATATGCTAAGCTTTCTATCTCTTCTTTTATATCATATTAAAAAAGATGTAAGGTATGTCACGGAGAGACTTATTGACATATATGATTCTTTGAATCCTAGCGTTAAAGCAAAGGTCGAAAAAGTTCTTGAATTAAAAGAAGTGGATTGGAATGATAATTTACTTATCTTTCTAAGAAATGCTCCTCATTCTAAAGGTTATGAAAGGAGGAGATGGATTACTTGGATCTTGTCACAGGTTGAAAGAGACTATCCTTATGATATTAGAAGGATAAGAGAGATTTTAGAGGAATATGGAGAATCTAAGTATACATCAGAATGTAGAACTGAGCTCTATAAGGTTTTAAAAAATACTTTTGATGAAAGTAAAGAAAGAGAAAATATAAAATATCTTGTAGAAAGAGCTAGGAAAAAGGGTGTCGACATTGTTTATATGCGTTTTGGAAGAGCATCTATGGTTATGGGTTATGTTCTTGCTGCTTCAAAAATGTATAAAATTACAGAGGAATCAAAGGAAAAGGTAAATAAACTTATTGATTATTTGCGAAAAATTGGAGGAGAACCTTACATTATTGCACTGATGTTAAAATCACTTTTAGCTGACGGTTATGTTTCTGAAGCCAAGATTATTAGAATAGTGAGAAGAATAATAGATGCTCTTGAGGATATAAGAAGACAAAAAGTAGAAAATACTTTGAAGAATGGGAATTCTTCTGACCTGATAAATAAAATGATGATGTTTCAAGAAGATATTCTTGAAATTCATAGATTGTTACAAGAATTTAGGGAATCATTATATCAGTCATCCTATAAAAATGGCGCTTTTGTGTTCTTTGGACAGAGAATCTCACGGCAAGGTGCTTCCAAGATAGCATATGTTAATGAAGTTTTAAAAGCGTTTGCAGGACCATCATTTGGGCTTGAAAAATATATTCTTGAAGGGGGATCAGAGGTATATGCTACACCAAGCTTAGAAGTATTAAAATATGTTGATTATTGGGTTGAAGCATTACCACTATTTATTCATGAGATAGGTGACGGAGTTTATGAAATAGATTATGAGAATATGGAGTCTGCTATAAGACTTATGGCTCCTTATTGGGCTGAGAATATTCGTAATGCTATCAATGAGAATAGGAAGAGGCCTACTTTTATCGTTGTAACAACACAAAGCTACAACATGACGAATATGGTTAAGTTCTGGTTAGAGGAAGAAATGGCTAATTACAATCTAATAAAGGCTTATAGATTAGAAGAAGAAGTTAAGGAAAAGGTACGAGAGTATAAGAAAAGGATCATAGAATGTGCTGAGAAGATTATCAGTGAACAACATATGGAAAGTGTTGTTAGACAAGAATTAGAAAGAGTTAGTGATAGAGAGAGAGCTTTGCTTAATATAATAGCTAAGGATGAGATTTTTTCTAGGGAGGTTGCTAAGCTTTGCTTAGTTGAGGAGTTTGGTTTATCTGAGATTGTTGAGAAAGTAAAGATGGAGAAAAATATATCATTTAGTGAGGCTCGCGAAAATGTATTAAAGAGTTATAAGATAGATGAGAAATTTAATTTAGTTAGAACAAACAGTGAAGAAGCTTCTTTGTATTCAGAAGTTTCAAAGTATTTGAATAAAAGATTAATTTTGGGTCTGTCTACGGCTCGTAAAGAGATTATAGCTAAACACGGTTTACAATTTAAACTAAAAGACTATTGGTATTCAGCTACAGGGAAAAATAAAGCATATAACCTAGTTTATGCTCCAAGTCGAGTTGATCTTGGACCACATGAGATTGATTCAGTGATAGCATTAGGTCAACAGCTTGGTCCCTTTGATAAGGAAGCAGGAATTTATGCTAAGGAATTATATGAGAAAATAAATATTTCAAAGGAAGGAGTATATGTTTATCCTAATCCTTCTCATGCAGAAGGTCAAAAGACTCTTGAGAATGCTTCGCGGGATGATAATTATTCCTTTGCAAATCTGATTGCATTGTCAGCTGAGGCGATGGATGCAAATGCTTATTCTATGATAGCTAACATTAATTATAGGCCAACTCATCTAATATTATGGCCTGGTAGGGGTTATGGAGGTTTCTGTGTTCCTAAGGATGGTTTATTTGTTAGTTATGTGCTAGGACTTAGAGATAAGGATGTTTTAGAAAAAATTGATATTCCAGCATATCTTCATGAAAGAATTATAGAACTTTCTAATAAAATATTAGAAAATAGGTTTGAATACGAAGACCCACTTGAATGGCTTGAAGATTCATATGAGAGTATAAAATCATTGATAGGAGATAGTATCAAAGATTTTTATCTCGGTAGTCTCCCACATATATCTATTTTGTTAGATAAAATCGGTTCACCAAGAGATGATTGGAGAAGCTATTTGCGTGAGGCTTCTAGAAAATTATATGAAGAAAGATATCTTCCAGCTAGAGCTGTAAACATATATATGGCATATCATGCTGCAATGTTAATAGGACATATAACTGAATTATCAGCAAAGTTTAATGGTTTTACTAAAAGTCTAGATAAATGCAGTGTGGGTATACAAGCTTCATATAAGCCAGGCGTACAGGATAGTCGTTTGACGACGGAATTTGATGTTTTTCTTGGTCTTACTCATTCTACAAGAAGGTTGAAGAGGTTAAGGTGGAGATGGCTACAAGAGCTTGTGGAGAAGGGGATTAATAGATATAATGTTCCCCGTGAAATAAGAGTTATTGATCCTTTAATTGATAGAGATCTTTGGCTTTTTGATTCAGAGATAACTTTACGTAGACTAGCTGATGAGGTAAAATATACATTGTTTGAAAATATAGATGGCTTTAGTGAAGATGATATAAGATTTAATATTGAGAGTTACGGTAATAATATACTTGATTGGATTATTGGTACTAGGCCTGATGGAAGCCTAATTACTATTAAAGAAAAACCAAAAGTGATAGTTGAATTAATTAGGGATGAGTTAAAAGAATATGGGTTAAGTGATTATGAGATTGATGATAATTTTGCAAAACATGGGTTAGAATTCGATAAGTGGGTAAAAATTGGTGACATAAGGAATATTTCGGAAATTCTTCTAGAGAAAGTTAGGGGTAAGGTATCATGGCTTATTACATATTATAAAGGTTTTTGGGATGATGTTATATCAGGTGTTAGAGGATTAGATATATTGAGTCTTGGAATACCGCATCCTAATATTGTTCAGTTAGCTTATGATTTATCTAGATTATACTTCTTGATGAGGGATGGAAATCCTACCAGTTTACTGGGAGTAGTGGATGGGACTGCGGGAGCTAGGGGTCCTGTTTGGGATTTTGACTTGGTTAAGACATGGCTTGCTTATGGAGGTGTATATACTGGTATAGGTATCTCAGATGACGTTGTTGAAAGATGGAGAGATGAAATGTTATACGAGAAAAAGCTTGCTGAAATGTTACTGATTAATATTATGGATGAAAATGTTAAGGAAGCTAGAAAGGTTCTAAGTGAGATAACTAAATATTATGCTTCTGAGGGAGTAGAGAAGTATTATAGATTATATTCCGGAGATGAGTTAGGAAATGATGCTAAGACATACAGTGATTATAAAAAACGTTATGAATTATTGATAGAAGGTCTAGAGAAAGTTATCAATGGGATAGACATAGGTAATCTTGATTTTGGTACTTTTCTTCTCATTGGTGGAAGATTTGTGATAGCTAGCAATGCTAGAAAAGTTTCGTCTTATGAAGAATTTAAAGATTATGTTTATACGCTTAGAGAAAAGTTTGAAGAGAAGGTAAGGAGATTACAGAGTGATAGTAAATCTAATTCAGTTAGAATATTTTCTAAAGAAAAGGTTGATGAGATAATTAAAGTTTTTCTAATAAAGGAAGAGAAGTTATTAAAAATTGAACGTGTTTTGGGAGGAGCACTAAAGGGAGAAATGAGAGAAGAATGGGAAATTATGCAACTAAGGATGATAAGAAAAAGACAACATAGGTCTACTATTATATCGACATTACTTGAAAGGAAGAAATATACGCCTGATTTTGATAAGAATTATTTACATGCGAAGAAAATACTTGAGGAAAATATCGACTTTTTCTCGGATGAAGTATTTTCTGAGTATCTAGTTGTGTTGAGTTATGCGTTTAGGAGCTTGACAGCCGAGATAGCTGGTGAAAAAGCAGCTGATGAGATTTTTGAGTATATTAGTGATTACGTGTTAAAGATTGGTGGGTTAACTATATCTGAGCATAAAAAGCTTGTAGATCATCTATCTCAGTTAGCTTTCTTAGTCCAAGGGAAGAAGGATAAACTTGAGCGTATAGCAATGGCGGCAGAGTTGTTGGATTCGGCTTTAGCGATAGAGCTTATATCAAATGCTACTAGTTGGAAAGAAAGATGGACTGCTATTGCAACATTTTTCGATAAGACATTAAACAACCATATCTTTGACTATGCTCCATATTTATATACTCGTGCAACGTTTTCTAAGGATAAAGAGTTTAATGATATCTTTACTAGAAAAGAGTTGTTTGAGTTAATTGCTCGTAGACATAAATGGTTATATGAGTATATTAAACGTAACCTAACTGAGAAGACTGAGCTTAAGTTATGGGATAAGAAAGATGTTGAGATATTGCTAACATTAGGGACAGATAAGGATGATGTTGCCGAAAGGAATGGATATCTGGAGGCTTCAAAGTTTGTATTTAAGTATGCTAGATTAAGAGATCTAGCTACATTGTATCATGATGGTTTCTATATACCAGAAATACTCGATGAAGTGGATCCTAATGCTATTAAAGGATTTGATAGAGTTAATGTAGTTATAATGTATAATCTAGGTAACACAACGGCTATGACTTTTCTGAGTAGAGGACCTTATCATCATAGGGGTCATGGTCCGGACAAGAATATTATTATGACTAATTTCCTTAAGAAGGCTAAAGATCCAAGAAGTGGTAGAGATATTGCTCTAGTTGAATATGGATTGATGTATCTTACTAAGGATGAATATGTTAAGGCTGGTGGGAAAAATAAAATACTTAATTTTATAGTTGATCCTGAATTACGGAAAAAGTATCAAGATATTGGTCCTGAGGGAAGATTTGTATTATTAAAGTTTAAGAAACCTATAGTAGCTCACTTTGTTTTTCCGCATTTTACTCATCCATGGTTTATACAACAAACTCTTGAAGAGATGGGTGTTCCGCTTAATCAATCAAGGATCATCGATAGATTAACCTATATGAAAACAATATTACCTGAAATGATAGAATACTATAATTCTCATGTTTCCGAAAAAGAAAAGATACCTTTCATGGATCAGGTTAATATCTATAGGCGAGACTTAAAGGGTTTATCTCTGGAAGAACGCATATCTAAAGTTCGTGAAATATTGCTGGAGTTCTCAAAGTTACGCCCCAAGGTTATTATTAAGACAAGTACAGAGTCGGGCGGCAGAGGAACTATAGTGGCTCTTTTGAGGAAGGTTGACGGAACATTGAATGATGAGAGAATAAGAGCTATTGACGGTTCTGTAGAAGTATACAATTTTGATGATGCAGTACAGTTTATTGTGAGAGATATTTTACCAAAAGATGATGCTGTTATACAAGAATTTATTGAGTCTAAACCTCGTGAAATATTGACTGAGGAAGCCTTTAAGCAGGTTATAAAGAGATTTGAGTCGCTTGGAATCGAAATTACTAGAGAGACTCCTTTATATTGGAATTTTAGAAACTATGTGACACAGGTACCTGGTAAAGAGCCAGAAATTGTTGGATGGATTATGTTAATACATGTAAAAAGTATAGCAAATTTTGGCCAAGGTGGCCAGTTATTTATCCTAGAGAGAGACATGTTTAAAGAGGAATATAGATATCTCTTTGATGAAATGATGAAGGTGTCTAAGGCTACCATGAAAATGATGGAGATGTATGGACCTATACTCGCTAAGAGACTCGGTATCAGAGTTAGGAAGAATGCTCTAGGTATACCTTACTATGTTCCTATGACTAATCTTTCTGATTTAATGTTAAAACCAGTATATAAGGACAATAAGATTACAGGATGGATTGTAGTTCCAATTGAAGAAAATATAGGTATGGGACTTTTCTATCCATACGAGAAACAATTGGAAAATAAGGGTAGAAGAGGAGAGTCTGTTGATCCAATATTAAGAAATTTTGCTGTTGTTGGAAAAGAGTACAAAAAGCTATTGGAAAATGAGCAATATAATAACTAACCTTTATTCTATTTTGGAAGAAATAGAAAATAATTCATTCATAGGAGTTATTGATTTAATAACATTTTATAAGGAGAAATTCATCGATAATCTTTTTTCTCTACAATTGGGGGATAAATGTCTTGAAATTTTACAATTGATGAATAAAAGAGCTGATTTTGATCTTCTCTTAGAGTATATCGATAAGGAATATGGTTTAGATAAGGATGTAAAACTTTTATTTCTAGGAAAGTATGGAGAAAAATATGTAGATATACTTGAGTCTTTTGAGTCTGTATCTGGTAAGATTCCGTCATGGATTAAAGAATATATACGTATAAAAAATGGATTGAGTCATGAATATGAAAATAGTGTTTTTCCTATAAGTCTTTTAAGACATGTAGAAGAAATATTAGAGGCTAAAATAAATGAAAGTAGCGTTAACGTTCTAGTTGAGGCTATTTATCTTAGAAAACTTGTGAGAAGAAATTATGATTTTGAAGAATTACTACGTTATATAAAAAGAGATATTCAGAATATTTTTGCAAATCTTCTTAGTATTTTACTTTCTTTAGGATACAAAATTGAACCATTGAGGACAATTTTCTCTAAACATTATCTTGATCGATTATCATTTCTTACAGCAGAAAAAGTATTTCTTGGATCTTTAACTCAGCCATTTATATTATTGAATACAAGGCCTGTGAAGTATCTTTATAGAAAAAGATTAACCGTATTATTTGGTGATTTTAGAGAGTTTTTTAGTAATGCATTATGGGAGATGACTAACGATGCATTACTTTTTAATGAAAAGGAAAATGAGAACATTATCATAGAAGGAGTGTATAAAGATTGGATTGACTGGGAAAAGATGATTATTCATAAAATTATCTATAGAAACGATAAATATCTCTTCGAAACACTAGTTTTTCCAATAAGTCTAGGTAATTCAGTGATTCTTCTAAACTTGGGAGTGAAAGGAGAAAAAGTTTTACACAGATTATATTCAGAATTGTTAGAAAAATCAGGTATCGATGTTATTAATTCATATCATGGAGCGGAAAGATGTGATAGTAAATTTTTAACACATAAGTTTATAGAGCTGTATAATCGTAGAAATATAAACAATAAAATCTTAATGCCAGACTATTTATATATTCCTAGAAATATCAAATATAATGAGCTTAAAAAAAGAATAAAATCTTTCTTAGAGAAACATCCTGTAGTTGTGGTTAAACCGAATTACGGTACTGAGGGCTGGGGAATTAAAGTTTTTGGAGATGATCAATTATATAACTTATCTAGCTATGTTTTGAATTTATTAAGGTATCAATCTGTTTTAATCGAAGAGTTTGTAGGAAACATTTTTTATAGTAAGGATCTTAATAAATTATCCTTAAGGGTCGTTGTATCATTTAACGGAGAATGCTTTATCGTTGAGGGTGGATTTGCTCTTATAGCTCGTAAACATGAGGCTATACCCTCTATTTCACATGGAGGATATATTGAGAATATTAATGATGTACTCATAAATCTATATACGGACAAAAATCAGAAAATGATGTTTACTGAAGAAGATCTTTTAAAACTTTATGATGTTTCAAAAACAATAGCACATGCAATAAATATCGGATTATCTAGGAAAATTATGCTTAAATACATTGGTATTGACTTAATTCCATTTCATCATAACAACAATATTAATTATATTTTTATAGAGGCAAATTCGAGGCCTAGTGGATTAACGTATCTAAAAAGAATTAATCCCTTTAATAAAGATGTTCCAAATATAATTAGTGGTCTACTAGCATATATTTCGAAAAAAGATAAGACTAAAACTTTTTAATAAGTAAGACTGTTTCCTTTTAGGCTAGATTTGGTGGATATAATGAAAGTGACTGAAGCTTTAACCTATGTTAAATCGAAAGATTTTGCAAAAATTCTCTACAAAATATATGGTAAGTATATGATGAATCAAAGAGAGAGGTATATTCGTCTACTAGAAAGAGCAAAAGAAATTTTTGGTGAGGAAGCTAATATTATTCTCTCAAGAGCACCTGGACGAGTTAATTTGATGGGTAGACACGTAGATTATATGGGTGGCTTCGTTAATCCTGTAGCTACAAGCTTTGATGTTTTAGCTGTTTTAGAAAGAAGAAATGATGATGTTGTTAGACTCTTTAATATTGATCCAAGCTATGAAAGTGGTTTATTCAAGATTTCTGAAGAGTTACCTGATACAGAAATTAAGACATTATCTGATTGGGATAGGTGGACTACTAAAGTTGGAGAAGAGAGAAGAAATATGGGATTAAAATATACATGGATAGATTATGTAAAGGGTTTATTCATATATCTTCAATGTATGTTTAAGGCTAGGATAACATTGGATGGTTTTAATATATTAATTGATGGAAATATTCCACCAAAGAAGGGTATGAGTTCTTCTTCTGCTTTAGTTATTGCTGTTGCATTGGCTCTTAAATCTATATATAGATTTAATGTTTCTATAGGAGACTTCATAGATATAGTAGGTTACTCTGAATGGTATAGGCTTACAAGAGGTGGTACGGCTGATCATGCTGCTATAATATTGTCTAAAAAAGGCTTTGTTTCACATATAAGCTGTCTTCCTACAAGAGCCAATGAAGTAAAGTATGCTCCTTTACCTAAAAACTATCTTTTCTATCTAATAGATTCAGGCATTGAAAGACCACATACTGAGGAGGCTTTTAACTTGCTCCGGTCCACGGCTGCTTCTTATAGAATAGGTGTTCTCTTGATAAAGAGTCTTTTTCCCCAATATGCAGATAAAATAAAACTCTTAAGAGATTTTAACATTAGAAATCTAGGTATTTCACTTGTTGACTTATATAAAATGTTAAAGAAAATACCTGAGAGGATTACTAGGAAACAACTACTAACTATTATTGATGAAAAATACCATGATGAACTGAATACAATTTTTAGTAATCATAAAGAACCTAGCGAAGGGTATAGGCTTCGCGAAAATATAGTTTATGGTTTATCGGAAACTGAAAGAGCTAGAGTTTTTCCAAACTTTTTAATGAGAGGAGATATTAATGGAATTCTTAGATTATTTGAAGTATCCCATGATGGTGACAGAGTATTTAGATTCGACAAAACATTTAATATGAAAGAATGGAATTCTTCTTATTCTTCTTCTGATGAAATGCTTAATAAATATATAGAAATACTTAAAGGAGAGTATTCTAGTGAAATAAAGGAGAAAGTTCAGTTGCATTGGATCTCTGGAGGTTATAGAAGAAGTATCGAAGAAATCGATTTTATTTGTGACTATATAAGAAACTATTATAAAGAGTATTCTGCAGCACAGTTAATGGGTGCTGGACTTGGTGGCAATGTCTTAATTATTATTAGAAAAGATAAAGTCAATGAGATATTCGAAAAATTGTCTAAAGTATACAATGAACGTTATGGGATAAGGTTAAACTTCCTTCGTGTAGTTTCTGGTGAAGGTGCAAAAATAATAATACAATAATCTTCTGAAAAATTTTTTAGTTATAACAAGCTATTAATATAGGAAGGTGACAAACTTATGGAGGATCTACTATTTTCAGCCATTAGTTTTGCCGAGAAACTTGGGGCTAAATACGTCGAAGCAAGATATCATAGAAATTCATTAACTCAGTTAAGTGCACGTAATGGAACTCTTCTAGGTATTGGTGGAGGAGTTTTTGAGGGGATTGCTATTAGGGTTCTATATGGTGGCGCTCTTGGTTTTAGTTCAACAAATATTCTGAATAAAGATAGTGTAAAGGAAGCAGTAAAAACAGCATTTGATAATGCTAAGGCTCATTCAAGGCTTATGAAAAGTCCTATTAAGTTTGTAGACTCTAATATGGGGCATGTTAAATACGATGTTATTCCAGATAAAAACTTCGATTCTATGGATTTGGAAGAAAAAATTGGGATGCTTAACGAACTTTGGAAAAATGTAAAGGATGTTACTACTGAAGCTAAAATACCTGTATTCTTCACCTATTATAGTGAGAGTGTCGAGGAAAAAATCATTATTAACAGTGATGGAGCTTATATAAGGAGCCGAGTTCCGAGAATTGGAGTTGGATATAATCTTGTTGTTTTATATCCTCAGAAAGGATCTATTCAAAGATTTTTCAGTTATGGTGCTAGTGGTGGTTTAGAGTGGCTTAGGGAATGGAATTTATCTGAAAACATTGTAGATGAGGCAAAAACCTATGAAAAGGTACTTATTGAAGGTAAAAAGCCTCCTGAAGAACCGATTGATGTTATAGTAGGCAGTGAAATAGTTGGTTTAATAGTGCATGAGAGTTGTGGGCATCCAAGTGAGGCTGATAGAATATTGGGGAGAGAGGCGGCACAGGCAGGAAAAAGTTTCATAAAACCAGAAATGATTGGTCAAAGAATAGGTAATAATTATGCTACAGTTATCGATGATCCGACTATACCTAAAAGTCAAGGTTTTTATTTATATGATGAGGAAGGTGTACCTGCTAGGGCCAGGTACTTGTATAAAGAAGGTGTTATTAATGAATTTTTACATAATAGGTGGACAGCAAGTATATTTAATACAGAAAGTAATGGGGCTGCTAGAGCGTCTAATTTTTATGGTGAGCCTATAATAAGGATGGCTAATACATATTTAAAGCCTGGTAATATGGAGTTTGAGGAGTTATTAGAAGATGTAAAAATTGGTGTCTATATGAAAAGTTATATGGAGTGGAATATTGATGATGAAAGATGGAGTCAAAGATATGTTGGCCTTGAGTCATATTTGATTGAAAATGGAGAATTAAAGGAATTTGTAAGAAATCCAGCTTTGGAAATTACAACTAAGTCATTTTATAGCAATATTGATGGAGTTGATAAGAATCTAAAGTTTTATGCTGGTATGTGTGGAAAAGGTGAACCTGCGCAAGGAGTACCAGTATGGTTCGGTGGACCAAATGTAAAATTAAAGAATATTAGATTAAGGGTGGTGGCATAATGAGAGATGAGTTATTATCATTAACAAAAAATGTTGTTGAGAAAGCATTAACGTCTGGTTTTGATGAAGCCGCCGTTAAAATTTCTTCATTTAAGAGTGCAATGGTTAAAATAGCTAATAGTGAACCCAGTGTTATTCAAAACTGGAGATATATAGGAGTTGAAATGTATTTGGCAAAGGATAAGCGTCTTTTAATGTTTTCTACTCAAACAACAAGCTTAGATGAACTTTCAAGGGTAATAAATAATTTATTTGAGACGTCTCAAAAACTTAGTCCTTCACCTATTTATTCACCATTGCCAGAACCTGAAAAAATTGAACCTTTACCAGATACAGTAGATAAAAAGATTATCGATGCTATAAATGATCCATCTAGACCTGCTGAGATCTTAATTGAAGCTTCACATCGGAGTAAGATAGACTATATCGCAGGTATGGTATCTTTGAGTTATAATGAAAAGGCATTGTCTACGTCTAAAGGAGCTGATCTATATGAAGATTCTACTTTTCTAGAATCTTACATAAGGGCTTTTTCAGGAGAAGGATCGGGTCAATGGGCTGTTGGTAGTAGATATCTTTCAGAGAAAAAGTTAGAAGAAGTAGCTGTTACTGCTTCTGAATTTGCTCAGAAAGCAAAAAATCCAGAAGAAGGTATTCCCGATAAATACGATATTATTTTATCACCAATGGTGGCTGGCAACCTTTTAAACGTGGTTGCCAGAATGAGTAGTGCTTTTTCTGTATTTATGGGATCTTCGATCTTTATGCGTAGAAGAGTGGGAGATAAGGTGGCTTCAGAGAGTTTTACATTGTATGATGATGCTAGAAATCCTGAATTAGCTGGATCTACCGCATTTGATGATGAGGGATTGCCTACCATTAGTAAGCCTATAATACATAAAGGTTTGCTAAATACATTACTACACAACTCTAAGACTGCGAGCTTGATGAAAACAAAGAGCACCGGTAATGCAGGATGGCTCTTCCCAAGAGCTTGGACTTTACGTGTAGAGTTAGGCGATGCTAGTTTGGACGAAATGATAAGTGAGGTTAAGAAAGGAATCTTAGTTACGAATAACTGGTATACCAGGTTACAAAACAATGTTGAGGGAATATTTTCAACGATTACAAGGGATGCTTTATTCTATATAGAGAATGGTGAAATTAAAAGACCGTGGAAAAAACTTAGGATCGCGGATACTTTACCTAGACTTCTTCAAAATATCTATATGTTAGGGAAAGAGTACTATGATATAAAGTGGTGGGAAGTAGACATTCCAACGAGGCTTCCATATATATTAGTTAAAGATATAAAAACGTCAAAACATACAACTTAAAGTTTTTATTTAGTTATTTTTCTTATTACTCCTAAAAGAACTAAAGCAACTATTATCAAGAGACTTGAGGAAAAGAGAGCTGTTCCTATAGCCTGTGATTCAACGAGATTCACGACTAGTGTAGAGATAGTGATATCGTTTCCCATAACTAGAAAGGTGGCTCCAGTTTCACCTAATGAATGAGTAAATGCAAGAATACTACCGGCTACAAAGCTTTTCTTTATCATAGGTAATGATACAGTTTCTATCATATCATAAAATGTTGCTCCTAGTGTACGAGCCGTACCCTCATAAAGTTCAACGTTTAATTGTCGATATGCCGAAACTCCTGCTTCTACAATTACAGGTACTGAAAAAACAACATGTGTAAGAATTGTAAGCCATATGCTAGGATAAATAATATTAAATCCTTCATTACCCCAAAGAAGTATCATAGAAAGCCCTAATGCACTTGTAGGCACAACTAATGGTACTTTTAACAATGTCCTTATTATTTCTCCGTATCTTGTTTTTACAATAAACAAAACCGTAGGGATAGATATGTATATTGATATAAATGTTGCTAGGCTAGAAACAATTATTGATGTAACTATAGCTTTTGAAACAAGATTAATCATTTTTGATGGACCAAAAAGTTCATAAACAATACTTTTTTCAAATCTACCAGTATAAGGTTCACTGCTCCAGTAAACGGATGTAGTATAAAGTAATGTTAGTATTGGTAGTATAACCATTATGAAAAGCAATAGTCCACTTGCTGTTTCTCTTAGCCACCAAAGATTTTTAGAAATTTTCTTCTCAAGTTTCACGATTATTTTTTCTTTTGTTTTTGGAATTAAACTATATGATATTCTTCTCTTTTGCGAAGAGTAGTATTCTATAGGTATAATTAAAAGGAATGATAAGGCTATCAGCAAGGATCCGAGAAAAGCTGCTGGTGCTAGCTTATTTTCTAATTCCCATTTTACAATAGCTATTGGAGCTGTAACACTTACACCTGCAACGATAAGTGTTGCACCTGTTTCTCCAAGTGATCTAGCGAATGCTAAAACACTCCCGGAGAGAAGGCTAGGTGTAATTAGAGGCAATGTTACTTTTCGAAAAGTTGTAAGTGGGCTGGCACCTAATGATTGGGATATTATATCATATGCTGGGTTTGTTTCTTGTAATGCTGCGCTTACTGTTTTTACAATATATGGAAATGTTAAGGATATATGAACTATTAACACGAGGAATGGCAGATTAATTAAAGGTATAATTGTCTGTGTATTTATGTTTAAACCAAGTAGATGGAATATTCCTGTACTTGATGTCCATGTTATAAGTGTAGCAAATCCAAATCCAGATGTTGGAATTACGAGGGGTAACATTGTTATGTCTTCGATTATGTCTTTTCCTCTAAAATTTTTTCTTGCAAAAATATATGCTAATGGTAATCCTAGGATAACATCTATTATCACTGTTATCAAAGCTAGTCTGAAGGAAAGATAAAGGGTTTTTAAAATATTCCATAAATAAGTTGAGCCAAGATAAGGATTTGCAAAGATTTCGTCATAGATCTGTTTCCATTCAATGAAAGCTAAACTAATTAAGTAAAGAGATGGTAAGAATACAAGAGTAAATAGGCTTATTGCGAATATAGCGATAATCGCTATAGTCATATTTTTTCTCATTTATACTCCCTTATTCTTTACTCTCTCCCACATTTTTAACATTACTTCGAGTACCTTTCCCTTTGGAGGTTTAAGTATTCTAATGTTTAAAGTATAAGACACACCGTTTTTCTCATTAAATATATCTGGGTTGACTTCAACTTCGGGATTTGCTGGTCTAAAGCCATGTTTTTCAGCTCTTAGTTGTATATCTTTTCTTAACAGGAACTCGAGAAGTTTTTCAGCTGCAAATTTTTGGTACCATGTAATCCATGAAGCGTTCAAAATTACAAATGGGTGATCACTCAACAATGTTCCAAAAGAGGGATAGACAGCTATAAGTGTATCATTCCATTTGTGTTTTGCCTTTAATGCATTGTCAAGCACTATACTTTCATAAACACCAAAGAAACTAATAACCTCTGGTCCGCCATCTACAGCCCATGAACCGAAAAATCCAGTGCTTTTACCATACATAACTGCGTGACTCTCAATACTGCTTACGATTTCTAGAACTTTTTCGTCCTGCAAATCTTGTATGCTTAATGTGTCTGGTGTTTTATTAGCAGCTTCACAAAATTCTAAGAGAACAGTCATTGTACCACCATTACTGTAGGAGGGATCGGGATGTCCCCACTTATAATTAATACCTTTTTTATGTAATCTATAAAGATCCATAAACCCTCCAATACTATGTTTTTCTACTAGGCTTTTCCAACCCACGATAACTATCGGTGAAATAACAAGAGGTTTACCGCCAGGTGCTATAGTTTGTCCAGGGTGTTTCTCCATCCATTTTTCATTAAGATAAGGTATCCATATGCTTGATGCAGGACTCCATATAGTTGGTCTACTACTTCCTTGTAAAATCATGTTAATTGTCTCATGTGTACCAGCGGCTTGAAGTTTCACGTCCACTTCTATTCCATATTTTCTAAAAAATTCTTTTTCAAATTGAGGAATTACTTCTTCTAACCAACTTTGTTTTTCGCTGGAATACAAGAATATTATTTCAATACGTTTGATCGTACCCGTCGATGTTGTTCTTGAATAGAGCATTGAGATAGCAGAAAAAATTAACATTCCAATGATTATACCCGTTAAAAGTAATAGATATCCTCTCTTTGGTATAAGTACCATTCACTTACTCACCGGATCCTTATATTTTCATAACAAGAAATTCACGTACCCTATCGCATGTGTCTTCACATCTATCAGCAATATTTTCTATAGCATCAACTGTGTGTAGCAATAGTATACATTCAGGACAGCTCAAATTCTTACAAAGCTCAGTAAATTTTTGTCTGAACTCCTGATATAGTCTATCAACCTCTTCCTCTTTTCTTTCCACTTTATCACAGTAATCAAGAGTAACACTCATGTCTTCAAACATAGAAATAAGACATTTTTCTGTCTCAACAGTGATATCTTCAATCTTCTTTACCATTGGTGAAAGTGTTTCCCATAGTTCATCAGAAAACTTCTCTGCATTTAATGTACTTAGAAGTCTAACAGCCTCCAGAGCCCAATCAGCAATCCAATCTGACTGTCTAACAACTCTTGCGAGATTTTCTCTATATGCTGGAGGTAAATTAGTGTCACTTAATTGATCTAAAATTTTTCTTCTAATAACATCTGCTTCATGTTCCTTGACGCTTATCTTCTCAAATAAAGAGAAATCTGTTTTTCTATTTTTTAAAAATATTTCTGTAAATTTCATGGAGCTTTCTACTGTTTCTAAAACTAATCTAGTATGTTGAAGCACCATTTCCCTGACTTTTTTCTCTTTTCTACTTATAAACCAATCTTTAATTTTACTCATATGCGATAGCCTTTTCAAGTCCTTCTTCAGGGTATTTATATACATAAGCTCTTATTATATCTATATCGAATTTTTCGCCTATTGTTGGAGAGAACCATCTTTTCCTAGGGACCTTTATTTGCAAGACAGTATTATTTACATCTAAGAAAACTTCATAGTAGAAACCATAATATTTATAGGATTTTATGATTCCTGTGTTTATACCAGAGGATTTTTCCTTCAATAAAATATCTTCGGGTCTGACAGCTACTCCAACCTTTTCACCTATATTTATCTTATCCATAATTTTTGCTTTAATATTGATACCTAAACTTTCTATTTCAATGATGGCATAATTACCAATAATTTCTTTAACTTTGCCTTCAAGAGCGTTTAGTTCTCCTCCTATAAAACGTGCAATAAATAGGTTTCTTGGATTAAAGTATATTTCCTGTGGTGTTCCTACTTGTATCACTTTTCCATTTCTAAGAATAACGATTCTATCAGCGACACTCATTGCTTCTTCTTGGTTATGAGTGATATGTATAGCGGTTAGTCCGAGATCTTTTATTAAACTTCTCAATTCATGCCTTAACTGACGTGCAGATCTAGTATCTAAGGATCCCATTGGCTCATCCATTAGGATTAGACGGGCGCCTGAAGCAACAGCACGAGCAATAGCAGTTTTTTGTTGGCTTCCACGACTTAACTCATCTGGAAATCTCTCGGTTAAAACTGTTAAACTTATATTTCTTATTATTTCGCTGGTTATGCTATTAACAGTTTTATAATCTAATCCTTTAACTAAGGGGGGATATGATATATTATCTCTAACTTTCATATTTGGGAATAATAAAATGTCTTGCAGAACTACACCTATTCCTCTTTCATCAAAAGGCACATTGTTGACATCTATTCCATCAATGTATACGGAGCCTTTAGTAGGTTTAACAATGCCTGCAATTATTTTTAGCAATGTGCTTTTACCACTTCCACTGGGACCTATAATACAGACATATTCACCATCCCTTATTCTCAATGATACATTGTTCAATGCCACAATATTGCCATAGATTTTTGTTATATTCTGAACCTCTATTTCAGGGATTTTGATCACCTGATATCTCAAGAATTAAACCTTCCTTAGGATACTTATAGATAATTCCTAATTCAGGAGGGAATATAACATATACATGTTCACCAGCCTTATATCTGTCAGAAATACTAGTCCATACGTCTGCAACGATATTCCATGAATTTATACTTAAATGCAGTCTGGTTATTAATCCTAGAAATTCGATGTCACTAATAATTGCCTTAAACTGATTGTCATCACTAGTAGCTTTTCGACTAACCAATATATCTGAAGGACGATAAACAACTATAACATTTCCTTCTTTCACAAAAGAACGTTCTCTCAAGATTGAAAATGTTCCGATTTTTGTTTCTATATAGAATCTTCCTGTACCTGAACCAATAATTATCCCATCGATAAAATTTATTTCGCTGAGAAAACTAGCAGTAAAAATTGAAGATGGCATATCGTATATTTCATGCGGCTTTCCTATTTGTTCAATGTTACCATTCCTTAGAACCAGAATTCTGTCTGCTACACTCATAGCTTCTGTAGTATTATGAGTGACATGTATAGCGGTAAGCCCAAGTTCCTTAATCATCTTTCTCAATTCTTCTCTTAATTCGATATTTAGAACGGCGTCAAGAGCACTAAGAGGTTCATCTAATAAAAGGATTTTTGATCCTGAAGCTAGAACTCTTGCTAGAGCAATTCTCTGTTGTTGTCCGCCACTCAGTTCGTATGGATAATCATTTTTTCGATGTTCTAAACCTACAAGCTTCAATGCTTCTATAGGCTTATCTGATTTGACATCTTTTATCCATTGTGAATAAGAAACATTTTCATAGATTGTCATATGATGAAAGAGAGCGTAACCCTGAGGCATATAACTTATATTTCTAACCTCGGGAGGTAGATCAGTTGCATCATTACCAAATACAAATATTTTTCCTTTATCTGGCTTTAGTAATCCTGAAATAATTTTTAAAAGAGTTGTTTTTCCAGCTCCTGTTGGTCCAAGTACACAAAAATATTCTCCTTTCTTTACACTAAACGTAATGTTCTCTAAGGCTTTGATTTTACCATAACTTTTAGCAATATTGATTATGTCTAAAGCATTACTACTGGTCACTATTTATTGATATATTTACTAGATTTAAATTTTAGGATTAAGAGGAGAATTTAAAGCAAATTTTTTTGGGCTATTGTCGATGTTATTGAGAAAAATAAAGATTTTAATATCTTAAAACTAGTGTTAAAAAACTTCCATTTTCGTTTTATAACGTAAAGTATTATTAGGTCTTACATTAATATTATCTAAAAGCTGTATGGTTGAGATATATGAAAAATAAAAAATTAACAATAGTATTAGTGATCTCTGTTTTAGCTCTAGTGCTAATATGGACTCCTATAAAATTTGAGAACGAGAACTCAAAAATTATTTTGGGAGGATACTATTGGTTGATGCCTCCTGCCTTAAAGGGGTTATTTTTAAGCATATCGCTTGTTTTCTCTTTAATTTTCTTAGCTCTACCTGCAATATATTACTATTTATTAAAAAAGATAGGGGCTGAAACATATGAAACAAATGATGAGATAGCAGAGAAAGAAGATAAAGGAAAAGAAGTTAATGAAGAAAAAGATATTTTAGAAGATTTTTAATAATTCTTTCATAATATAACTTCTTCTCCAGGAATTCTTCTAAATACTTGTATGTCACCTATATGTTTTTTCCCTGTTAGGAAACGAATAAGTCTTTCTACACCTAAACCTCCTCCTGCACTAGGTATAAGGAGTCCTTTCTTAGCTATCTCTAAGTACGACTTATACATTCTCTCATCTAGTCCATCTTTTCTAATACTAGATATAATTCTCTCATATTTCCATTCTCTTTCTCCTCCGGATAAAGCTTCACCGTATCCTTCAGGATAAACAAGATCATAATTTAAATAGTGCCCAGGTCTATCAGGATCTTCTTTATCATAAAATTCACGTTTATGACATATTACCCAAAATGGATATTTTTCAGCCTTAGAAGCAGGTATCTCCCAATCTTTCCCATAGACTTCTTCAAGTTCATGAGTTGTATATATTTTGAAAGGTTTACTAGGAATCTTAATCTCCCTATTTAATTTCTCTAATTCTTCTTTTCTCTCTCTTTTTACTGTTTTAAATACTTCAATTATAAGGTCTTCTACCAATGAAATTACATCTTCCATTGTTGCGTAGGCAATTTCAAAATCCATTTGAGTGAATTCAAAAAGATGTTTTCCTGTACTCTTTCTAATTTTGTTCTCTAACCTTATGTTTGGTGAAAAAATAAAAATTTTCTCAGCTCCAGTTATCAATGCTAACTGTTTATGTAGAATCATGCTTTGTGTCAAGACAAGTTCTTGGTCATAATATTTAATTTTTGGTAATGCAACGACACTGCCTCCAGGATCAGGTCCCAAAGGATCTGTTAGTTTAGATGTTATTACAGGCATTAGTTGGATAAAGCCCTGTTCAACCATAAAGTCTTCTATTGTTCTAATAGCTGTTGTCTGTATTTTTAATATGTCCAAAAAATCTTTTCTTTTTAAATATTCTTCAATATAACTTAAACGAGTTAACATATCATCAATTTCGAGTTATTTAGTTATAATTTTTTTCACTTAAAAAACGAAAATAATTGTATAGTAACCATAATATTATGATAAAATTATGAATTTTTTATGAAAAATTCCGGAAT
>Ga0164318_10000600_pt1 | contig 28592 bp, 33 predicted proteins | sample GuaBasSedimGuay9_FD_113734 | JGI IMG/M metagenome (GOLD analysis project Ga0164318, IMG submission 113734) | Subseafloor sediment microbial communities from Guaymas Basin, Gulf of California, Mexico - Guay9, Core 4571-4, 0-3 cm | ecosystem: Environmental > Aquatic > Marine > Hydrothermal vents...
ATCGGTGTTTGAAATCGTTGATAAAGGCGGTCGATATATCATTAAACCTCAACATGAAACTTACCCTCAGTTACCGGAAAATGAAGATCTCACCATGCGTCTGGCTGAAACGGTCGGAATCGAAGTCCCGTTGCATGGATTGATTTATTGTCGGGATGGTTCGTTTTCATATATCATCAGACGCTTTGACCGGAGAGGAAAATCCGGAAAACTGGCCGTTGAGGATTTTGCTCAGTTATCCGGCATGGACAGAGAGACCAAATACAACTTCAGTATGGAGAAATTGATTCCGATTCTGGATTTCTGTACGTTTCCGGCAATTGAGAGAGCAGGTCTTTTTCGGCGCTGTATTTTTAATTACCTGGTTGGTAATGAAGACATGCATTTGAAGAATTTTGCGTTAATTACCCGGGACAGTAAAATCATGTTGGCGCCGGCCTACGATTTTCTCAGTACAACGGTGGCATATATATCTGTTGGGAAGAAAGTCGACGATATTGAAGAAATTGCGCTTCCATTGGAAGGGAAAAAACGAAACTTATCGCGCAAGTTGTGGGTGGATTATTTTGGCAGAAAGCGATTGGGATTGAATTCATCGCTAATTACGGAGGAGCTGCAAAATTTTTCAGATGCTTTTAAGCGGTGGCTCACCATTATTCAAAGCAGTTTCATTTCCGATGAAATGAAGGAGATATATATTTCATTAATTGAAAAACGTCGAAAGATACTTGATATCTGATGTCTGTTTCTTCTGGAGAAAAATAGAATATTTACTATTATTTACCCACATTTACTATCGATCTGATATGAGGACCCTGAGTTCGATTATACACCGGAAACGGGAATCGGGACAAGCATCAATTCCGGCTTTCTTGGCGCTGGTCTTGTGGATATTTAAACAGTTACGACTGTAGCCGTCTGAACCCGGCCATGGCAATATTCCTCAATGCGCCGGGCATAACGGTTTGTATATTCCTGCAATAAATCCCTATCGAATTCTGCCGGAGCGTAAATAATACTGATAACATCCCGGGTCTTTTGATCCACACAGCTGCGCCGGGAATCGGTTTTAGGCGAACCGAAGGGACCTCTATCGTCCGCCAGCGCGTAACGGTCTTGCAGGTGAACTTCCTGATTATTCAGCCCTAAATAAGACTCACCGGGCAGCCCTTTGCGGAGTACAATATCACCGATAATTTTAGAACGATCATAAATACCGTTGGGCAACAGAAAATCCAGGGCGCACCAGTTGCTGACATCCACTACATTATTGACGGAGTAAATCTCTTTACCCTTTAGAAAGCGGCGCAGCATGGCTTCCGATGATGGCCGATGTTTGGTTGGCTCGATGCCCAGCGCCCGAAAGAGTTTGCGGGCGTTCTGAATGCCCGGAACGCTGCTGATGGGCGTATCGCCGTAGTGATCGGCGTAGCGCTGACCGCAGGCCCGCAGTTGCTCGAATGCCGCCCGGTCCTGACTGACGGTGATCCCGCTGAGTTCGATCAGTCCGACCTGAATGTCCAGTTGCAAACGTAGTTTAATCATTGGGTTTTAGCCGAATTTATAATGTTTTTTGACGGTCTTGATGACCCTCCACCGGCAGGACAACCCGGCGGGAAATACGATCAGGTCGCCGGCGCCGAAACGGACCTCTGTACCATCAGCACTGCTGACGATGACATCGCCTTCCAGCAGGTAGCAGGTCTCTTTTTCGGTATACTGCCAGGGAAATTCCGAGGGCTCTTTGGTCCAGATCGGCCAGTCGAAGACGTCCAGGGCATCCAGGGTTGCCTGAGAGGGTTGTCGGGTGATTTGAATGCTTGACATAGGGCTCCTTTCGAGAGAATTGTTACTGCGCTAAGTTTAGGACAATCGGAACTTTTTCGCAATGGGACATATAAAGGAATTGTGTATTAAGAAATATAAATTTGGTGATTTATTATTTAATCTAAATCCTTGAAAAATAATGGGAAAAACATCATTTTTCTGTTTGACAGTTTAATGGCGTCATCGTAATTTATTGGGCATTTGAAAAGGGAGCATGAATGATTAGAAGCATGACCGGTTTTGGCAAGGTGGAAAGGAATCTTCAGACAGGAGTTCTCAGTGTCGAGGTTCGTTCGGTCAACAGTCGATATTTCGATTTTTCGATTCGTTTTCCGGAAATCTTTGAATGTTTGGAAGAGGATATCAAGCGGCTTTTTACCACCCGTCTGGAGCGGGGCAGGATCAAGGTTTTTATTACCTTAAACGGGAATGGAGCGGAGAAGCCCGCACTGAAGGTGAATCGATCGCGGGTGGAACACTATCGGAAGCTGTTGAATGAGACTCGGGAACTCATTGGCAGTGAGGAGTCTCTGACCCTGGCTCAAATGCTGAATTTCGATGATATCTTCGACGTTCAATCCGGCAATCATGATGAGGATTATCTGCAAAGCGAGCTCTACGAGGTCATCAATGAAACGATCGACCAGGTTTTGGAGATGCAGACAGCCGAGGGTGCGCATCTGGCGGCGGATATCCAGAGCCATCTCGACATTATCATTGATCTGAGTTCGAAAATCCAATCCCTTTCGGCTGGTAATAAAGGGGTTTATGTCAAAAAAATGAAAGGACGCCTGCAAGAATTGGCCGCGGATCTGGATATCGATGAAAACCGCTTATTGCAGGAGGCTGCGCTATATTCCAAAAAGATTGATATTACCGAGGAATGCGAACGGTTGACCAGCCATGTGCGGCAATTCCGGAACTACTTTGAGGCCACCGAACCGGTAGGCAAGCGCATGACCTTTCTGATACAGGAAATGAACCGGGAGATCAGCACTATCGGGGCCAAATCGGAAGATGCGACCGTTTCCCACTATGTGGTGGAAATAAAAAACGAACTGGAAAAAATCCGGGAACAAGCTCAGAATATCTTATGAAAAAATCAGGTCTGTTATTACCCATTGCCGCTCCTTCGGGAACGGGCAAAACCACGGTCTGCCGGGAATTGCTGGCCAGGGAGCCACGCTGTCGGTTTTCCATATCGGCCACAACCCGGCCACCCCGGCCGAATGAGCGCGACGGAGTCGATTACCATTTTCTTAGCCGGAGCCAATTTGAAAAATACATCAGAGAACAGCGTCTGGCGGAATACGAGGAAGTGTTTGGTAATTACTACGGAACTCTGCAATCTTCACTGGAAGAGGCCTTGCAGGAAAATCTGATCCTTCTGCTGGATATTGATGTGAAGGGCGCTCTGACTATTAAGCGGCTTTATCCCGACTGGACCTGCTCGATATTTCTGCTGCCGCCGAACCGCCAGGAACTGCTACGCCGCCTGAGAGGTCGTGGAACCGACGATCCGGCGACGATCGAATTGCGGAATGCCCGGATTCCCGAAGAACTCAAGCACAGTGAACAATTTGATTATCAAATCGTTAACGATAAACTGGATGATACCGTCAATAGAATACTGACAATAATAAAGGAGTATACACACGTATGACAACGACACTCGATTTTTCAAAACTGACCGAAAAAACCGAAGATCTCTTCGAGCTGATCGTGGCCGCGGCTAGGCGGGCCCGCCAGATCGCCGCCCTTCGGATTGCCCGGGAACCCTTACCGACATTGGGCGAGGGTGAAGAGGAGACCTTCGACGAAACCCCCGATGATGAGGAAATGAGGGATTGGGACCGGGTGGATAAGCCGGTAACCGCTGCTCTGAATGAAATGCTTAACGGTGAACTGGAATACCGCTATACTTCGGTTGTTGAAGAGAGCGATGAGCAACCCGAAGATATCGAAGGTGAAATTGAAGAATAAACGGATCACTTTGGGACTTACCGGCGGAATCGCGATCTACAAGTCCGCGTCACTCCTGCGCCGTCTGGTTGCGGACGAAGGCGCCGATGTAACAGTCGTCATGACCGCCGCCGCCCAGCGTTTTATGACCCCTCTGATCTTTGAGACTTTCAGTGGCAAACCGGTGGTCACCGAAATGTTTAACCGGGAGAAAGTTTTTACGCGCCATATCGATTTAGGCCGTGATGCGGATCTGGTGCTGGTCTGTCCGGCGACGGCCAATATTGTGGCCAAAGCTGCACATGGAATTGCCGATGACATGCTCAGTACCGTCATTCTGACCGCCGGGGCCAAGACACTCTTTGCCCTGGCCATGAACGATGCCATGTACAGCAATCCCGTCACTCAGGCGAATATCCGCAAATTAAAGGAGCTTGGATATGGTTTTATCGAGCCCGAGAGTGGGGAACTGGCGTGTCGGGATGTTGGTAAAGGTCGCTTGGCGGCGGAAGCGGTTATTCTGGATACCGTGCGCCGGCGCTTAAGCGAGTCGGCGCGGATGGTGGGTAAGCGGGTTCTGGTCACGGCCGGCCCGACCCGGGAGTATCTGGATACGGTGCGCTTTATTTCGAACCGTTCATCGGGAAAGATGGGCTTTGCCCTCGCAGAGGCTGCCCGCCGGCTCGGAGCCGAGGTTACTCTGGTCAGCGGCCCCAGCGGAATGATGCCACCCCCGGATGTAACCCTTATCCCGGTGGAAACGGCCGATCAGATGCTTAAGGTTCTTCTGGAACAGGCCGGGGGGACTGACTATCTTTTAATGGCGGCCGCGGTGGAAGATATCCGACCGAAAAATGTCTATTCCAAAAAGTTAAAAAAGACCGAGTTTCCGGAAACCATTGCCATTGGCCGGACTCCGGATTTATTGACGGAATTTCGTCGGCAGAATGCCAGGACTTGCATTGTTGCTTTCAGCGTGGAGAGTGAAGATGGGTGGCGGCGTTCGGAAGCCAAGTGCAGGGCAAAGGGGGCGGATTATATATTCTGGAACAATCCGGCCGAGCCGGGAAGGGCTTTTGAAGGCGATACCAATGGCGGCGTCCTGATAGCCGCGGGCGGCAAGAGTTGGGAAATGCCTCTTACTTCCAAACAGGCGCTGGCCCGGCAGATTATTGATTTGGTCCTTAACCACGGAGTACAACACTGATGCGGGAATCGGACGATATCATTCGTGATTTTTTTATGCAACAGGCGGAACTTTTTACCGATGAATTCTATTTTGAAGACCGGTCGCCCCTGTCATCGGAGAATAATCCTGCCCTGACAGGCTGGGAAGAATTGGAATCCCAGGTTATGGAATGTCAGAAATGTCCGCTGGCCAGGACCCGTAAAAATGTGGTTTTTGGTCTCGGTGCCCGTGACGCCGACCTGCTTTTTGTAGGTGAGGCTCCCGGTGAACAGGAGGACCTGCAGGGAGTGCCCTTTGTCGGCCGAGCCGGCCAGCTGCTGGACAAGATTTTAGCTGCGATCAATTTGAAACGTTCAGAGGTATATATTGCCAATATTCTGAAATGCCGACCGCCGGGAAACAGGACACCCACCAGTGCGGAAATTGAGCAGTGCGAGCCCTATTTGAAAAACCAGATCGATCTGATCCGGCCGGCGTTGATCGTCTGTCTGGGACTGACGGCGGCGCGAACCCTGCTGCGAATAGAATCGAACCTGCGGGATATGCGGGGAAAGGTTTATAATTATCACGGATTTGAACTGGTGGTGACCTATCACCCGGCGGCTCTGTTGCGAAATGCCAATTTAAAGAAATACGCCTGGGAAGATTTTAAGAAAATCCAACATATGTATCAAACCAAAACGGGGAGGACCTGATGCCCGATCAAAACGCGTCTTATTTGCGCGTGCCACCACATGCCGAAGAGGCCGAGGTTTCGGTCCTGGGAGCCATGATGCTGGACAAAGAGGCCGTCAGTAAGGCATTACAGCATCTTGACCATACCGCTTTCTACAAGGATGCTCATCAGCTTATTTTCCGGGCCATGATGGAGTTGTTTAATGAGGGCCAGCCCATCGATCAGGTCAGTGTCATTGACCGCCTGAAACGGATGAAGCAGCTGGATAAGGCCGGCGGTGCCTACTATGTGACCGGATTGGTGGAGTCGACCCCCTCATCGGCTAATGTTGAGTATTATGCCAAGATCGTACTGGAAAAATCGATTCTGCGCAAACTGATTATTTCGGCCAATGATATTCAAACTGAGGCCTATGAAGCCAAAGACTCGGCTATTGATATTCTCGATGGCGCCGAGCAGCGGATCTTTGCCTTGTCGGAAAGCCGTCTGAAAGGGGGATTCAAGAATTTCAGTGATGTACTGACACAGACCTTTGAACATATTGACAGCATTCACCAGAAAAAATTTCACACCACCGGGGTGCCTACCGGGATTATTGAACTTGATGATTTGACTTCAGGGTTCCAGAACGGCGACCTGGTGATCCTGGCGGGACGGCCCAGTATGGGAAAAACTGCTCTGGCTCTGTCGATTGCCCGGAATACGGCGGTGGAATACCAGGTTCCCGTGGGAATTTTCAGTCTGGAAATGGCCGACTACCAGTTGGCCATGCGGCTACTCTGTGCCGAAGCCCGGGTAGACAGCCATGCCGTTCGGACCGGCAAGCTACCACAGGACCAATGGCGTCGTCTGAGCGAACAGACCGGCCGCCTGGCGAAGGCGCCGATTTATATTGATGATTCTCCCGCTTTAACCATGATGGAAATCCGGGCAAAAGCCCGCCGACTCAAAGCCGAACACAATGTGCAAATGATCATATTGGATTATTTGCAGTTGGTCAAAGGACATCGGGCAGAGAGTCGGCAACAGGAGATTACCGAGATATCCCGTAGTTTAAAAGCTCTGGCCAAAGAGTTAAGTCTGCCGGTTCTGGCGCTTTCCCAGCTTTCCCGCGCTGTAGAAAACCGTGCCGGGGATCACCGGCCGCAACTGTCTGACCTGCGAGAGTCCGGGGCGATTGAGCAGGATGCCGATGTAGTCATGTTTATCTATCGACCGGTCGTTTATCTCCGCCGGCAAAATGAGGAGGTTACCCAGGAAGACGAACGCAAGGCCGAGATTATTGTCGCCAAACAGCGAAATGGTCCCACCGATACTGTTAATGTGGTTTTTATCGATAAATATGCCCGTTTTGAGAATATGGCGCGCCGCCGGGAAGAAGGAGTGCCCTTTTAATGACGAGTTCTCTGATTGAAAAGGTGCGAAAGCGCCAGCGTCGGCGGCCCCAGAAATTCTATGCTCTGTTAACTTCCTCTGGAAAGGGCGTTGCTTTTACAAAAGAAGATGAGGATTTTCTCTGGGAGGTCTACAGTTTTGCCCGGGAAGCTCATCGCGGCCAGCTGCGCAAATCGGGGGAGCCCTATTTTGAGCATCCCTACCAGACCGCTCGCATACTGGCAGAGATGAATATGGATCCTGTAACCATTGCCTGCGGTTTGCTCCATGACGTAATCGAGGATACCGATGTCAAATATGAAGACCTGCGCAGCCGTTTTGGGGATGAGGTCGCCAGCCTTGTGGAAGGGGTTACGAAAATCAGCGGTATCACCTTTCGGAACCGGCAGCAGCAACAGGCGGACAACTTTCGCAAAATGCTGCTCAGCGTTGCCGAGGATATCCGGGTGTTGATCATTAAGCTGGCAGACCGGACCCATAATATGCAAACCATCGGGTCGCTTTCCCCCGTCAAGCGGCGCCGCATCGCCATTGAAACCCGGGATGTTTATGCGCCTCTGGCTCACCGGCTGGGCATGTTTAAAATGAAGTCCACGCTGGAGGACCTGGTGCTCAAAACATTGGATCCCGAAGCTTATAAATTTCTCAAGAAAAAGGTAAAGGAGCGTACCAGTGAGCGGGAAAAATATATCAGTACCTTTGTAGAGCCGCTGCAAAGTGCATTAAAGGGGCTTGGCATTGAATCGACGATTTTCGGCCGGCCTAAAAATTTCTATTCCATTTATAAGAAAATGAAAACCCGCAATAAGCCTTTCGAGGAGATTTATGATCTGCTGGCTATTCGGGTGATTGTACCGACCAAAGAGGATTGCTATACGGTATTGGGCGTGGTTCATGATCTCTTTACTCCGGTCATGGACCGTTTTAAGGACTACATTGCCAACCATAAAGCCAACTACTATCAGTCCATTCACACCACGGTTTACGGCCAGGGTGGCCGTATGGTGGAAATCCAGATTCGTACCCCTGAAATGGATCAGATTGCCGAGGAGGGTATTGCTGCCCACTGGCGCTACAAAGAGGGCCGCAGCCGGGCCGATGAGGTTGATAAATATGTTTCCTGGTTGCGGGATCTGATCGATGTGCTCCAGGCCGAATCCGCCGACCCTAAGGACTTTATGGAGATTCTCAAAATTGATCTGTTCAAAGATGAAATCTTCGTCTTTACGCCTATGGGGGATCTGATTCGTCTTCCCAAGGGCGCCACACCGGTGGATTTTGCATTTGAGGTCCATACCGCTGTGGGTTATCACTGTATCGGCGCCAAAGTAGATGGTCGAATAGTTCCTCTGAATACCGAACTCCACAGCGGGGAGACGGTGGAAATCATAACCTCGGACAGTCAGCGCCCCAGCTATGCCTGGCTGAAGTTTGTCAAAACTTCAAAAGCTGTGGGTGCCATTAAACGTTTTATCCGCAAGACCCAGTTTGACGAGAGTGTCCGGCTGGGCAAGGAGATTATCGATAAGGAGAACCAGAAAAACCGGCGGCTCGGCTTTGCCAAAGTGGTCCAACGGCAGTATGCCGAGTTGGGATATGACAGTCTCGAGCGTCTCTATGCGGCCGTGGGCAGCGGACTGCTGACGGTCCCGGTAATCTATTCCAAACTCTTTCCCAAGGCTACTGTTGAGGAGAAAAAAAAGGATACCGATACACTTTTTCTGGAAAAGGCCCGCAGCAATGTAAAGGGAGTCAAGGTTCACGGCATTGTCAACATGATGGTCAATTTTGCCAAATGTTGCAACCCGATTCCCGGTGATTCGATTATCGGTTTTGTGAGCCGCGGTCGGGGTATCATTGTTCATAAAAGCGATTGCGGTAACATCCCGGCGCTGCTTAAAGAAAACGAGCGCCTTCTGGATGTGGATTGGGACGTTAATAACAAACAGCAGTTTCTGGCCCAGATCAAGATTATGGCCCAGGAGCGCAAACATTTTCTGAGAGATGTGGTGGAGGCGGTCTCCGCCACCAATACCAACATTATCTCCATTGACGGTAATGTGGACGATACGATTATTTATGTTACACTGGTGCTGCAGGTGGGTAATCTGAACCACCTGACCCGAATTATCAGCAAAATTCGCAGTATCCAGGGAATCATAACAGTAGAACGCAAATAAAAGGAGGTATTCATGCAAATCCGAACCTACACAAAAAAGGATGTTGTCAAAGCTACGGCCGACCGGCTGGGACTGAAAGTGACCGATACTGATAAGATTGTGGACGGGGTTTTTGTGACCCTGCGGGAAATGCTCAGTGAAGATCTGGACAATCTGCGCATTGAAATCCGCGGCTTTGGTGTTTTTGAAGTTAAACCCACCAAGGCAAAACCGAAAGCCCGCAATCCGCGCACCAATGAAATAGTCTACGTTCCGCCCCGCAAGAAAACCCATTTTAAACCGGGGAAGCTGATCAAGGCTGCCCTGAAAAAATAGGGGGAACAATTCTGGAATTCAAATGGTCGGCCGCCCTGGCGCTGCCGACACCTATAGCTGAACGCCTGAGGCGGATTCCGAATGCGGTGCTGATCCTCATGGCGGGTCTTCTTACGGTAGCGGCGTTTCCACCGCTGCCTGTGGGTCTTTTTGCCTATGGAGCACTTCTGCCCCTGATGCTGGCTTTTATCAAGGATGACTACCATCTGGGTTTTGAAAAGGGATATCTTTACGGCTTGGTTCTGAATCTGGGTGTTATGTACTGGTTGGCGGTTAATAAAGGAACACAGTGGTACTGGGCGGGTCTCTCCATGCTGGCCGCTGTGCTTTTTCTGGCGCTCAATTATGGCCTGATCGGCTGGTTGGTCGGCCTGATCGGCCGCCGCCTGGGAGCCTGGGCGGGTCTCCTGGCCTGGCCCTTCGTATGGGTTGCCGTGGAATATTTACGCTCCTTTGGCACGATGGGTTTTACCTGGAATAACCTCTGCTATACCCAAAGCCGGGCCTTGCGGTTGATTCAGTTTATGGATCTGACCGGAGCCGAGGGAATTAGTTTTCTGATTGTTCTCATAAATGCGCTCATTTTGCTGTTCTGGCTTGGTTCAGTGCATTCCGGGCGCCTGTGGCGACGCCCGATACTGGTCATTGCCGGATTGTTCCTGGTTCTGGAAATCTACGGAACTTGGCGATTACACCAGAGTTCGGGAAAGAAACATCCCGCGGCAGTACATGCTGCCCTGATCCAGCCCAATGTGGATCCCAATGAAAAATGGAACAGAGCCGCCTTTTACGATGTGATGGACCTGCTCTATAATCTGAGTGATTCGGCCTGTGCGGAGCCCCGGGACCTGCTGGTCTGGCCTGAGACGGCCACACCGACCTATCTGCGTAAAAACCGGGGGCATATTCTTGAAAGGATTACCCGACAGCTGCGTCGTCTGAACACGGTATTGTTAACCGGTACCCCGGATTATGAATTTACTAATGACAGCACCTACGAGGTGTATAATGCGACATTTTTACTGCGGCCTGAAGGCGGGGAGATTGAATCCTATCGCAAGATGAAGCTGGTACCCTTCGGGGAGTACATTCCCCTGGCCGATCTCTTCCCGGGTCTTAATGATCTGAATCTGGGTCAGGGCCTTTTTCAGCCCGGTGACAGCGCCACTGTCTTTACGATACCTCTCCATGCCGACAGTCTGGTGACACCCGGTGCGCGTCTGCCTTTCAGTTCGGTAATCTGTTACGAATCCTCTTTCCCGGCAATAGTTCGGCAGGGAATTCGCCGGGGCGCCCGTCTGCTGGTTATTGTCACCAATGACGCCTGGTATGGCAACAATTCGGCGCCCTATCTGCACATGGAGATTGCACGCTTCAGGGCTATTGAAAATCGGGTTCCCGTGGTACGCTCGGCCAATACCGGCATTTCTACGATGATTGATTCCCAGGGTCGCGTACTGGCCTGTCTGCCCTTCGGCCAACGTGGCTGGCTGACCGCCAGTTTGATTCCCCGGGAAAAGGAAACCCTCTATACCCGTCTGGGAAACTGGTTCGGATTGCTCAATCTGATCCTTACGGCGCTTTTGGTAGGGGTAAGTTTAATAAGGAGAAAATAATGTCTCGAAAATCTATCCTGGTATTTTTAACCGGATTTACGCTTCTGTTGAGCGGTCTGCAGGCGCAGACCGAAGTGTCGGCCGATTCTCTAATCTCTACCCGGCAAGCCCGGATACTGCTTTTAAAAAGTGCGCTTTTACCCGGCTGGGGAGAGCACAGCCTCGGATTGCATCGCCGTGGCTATGTTTTGAACGGTTCAGAACTGGTTTTCTGGATCGGTTATGCGGCAATTAACTATTTCGGTCACAGCGCCGAAAAAGACATGCAGGCATACGCCGCCCGGCATGCCGGCATTGACACCCACGGCAAAGATATTTACTATTATACCGATATCGGGAATTATCTTGATATATACGCATACAACGAGCAAAAATTGCGTTACCGACAGTTCAGTGCGCTCTATCCGGAAACCCCGGAGTATTTCTGGGCCTGGGACAGCGACGCAGCCCGGCGGAAATTTGATAAGCAGCGTTATAACAGTCAGCAGCTTCTGCATGCGGCCGGTTTTGCCCTTGGCGGCCTGGTTCTGAACCGGATTGTCAGCATGATTGATGTGATTGCGCTGACCAAGGACCGCCTGGAGACTCCGCCCGGTACAGTCAGGGCAAGCCTGCTACCGCAGCGCGCTGGATTGACTTTAGCCCTGGATATTGAGTTGTGATGAAGCATCTGGACCCACGGGTGCGATTGGGTTGGATCATGGTTCTTATGATCCTCTGCTTCCGGTTGCCGGACAGCCGCGGTCAAACCCTATTACTGGGAGGCATTATATTGCTGATGGGACTAAATCGGATTTCCGTCAGGAGAGTCCTGCAGCGGGTTCGTTACCTTTTTTTCTTTTTACCCCTGACCTTTCTGGTACATCTGCTTGTCACCGGACGGGGCTGGCAGATACTGACCGGTGTGCGATCCTGGAATCCGGCGCTCTTGGAGCAGCCGCTGGTTTTTACCCTGCGGCTGACCTGTCTGATCGTGCTGATGGGCTTTGCTCTGGAGTGGCTGAAACCCATCGAATGGCTGGATGCTCTTTACCATCTGTTGAAACCTTTCCGGCGATGGGAACGGGGTGTTGATCGGCTCTTTTTACCCGTTTTCATTGCCTTAAAGTTTTTTCCTATTTTGAAGGAGGAATACAGCCGTCTGGATGAGGGATGGTTTGCGCTGGGAATCGGCCGCAAGACCGGTTTGTCAGACCGCATACGTCGCGCCCGTCAAAGTCTGATTCCCCTGATGATTTTCAGTTTCCGGCGCGCCGAGATTCTGGCCGACGCTCTGCTGGTACGAAGCTGTTCCGGTCAGACAACCCGTTCCTATTACCAACCGCTCCGTTTCCGGGGCCGGGACTGGTTCGGTTGTGCAGCGGCCGTGAGTGTATTGATTTTAACTTTAAAGTGGATCTGAGTAATGCCCCAACGCTACCGCCTGACTATTGAATATGACGGCACCGACTTTTGCGGATGGCAACGTCAGCGCTGCGGTCGCAGTGTCCAGGGTGAGTTGGAAACTGTTTTGCAGACCCTGAACGGTGGAGAGCCGGTCACTCTGATTGGTTCCGGCCGTACCGATGCCGGCGTGCATTCCCTGGGGCAGGTGGCCCATGTAGACCTGTCAATTCCGCGTCAGCCGGAAACTATCCAAAGGGCGCTGAACGCCCAGACCGGTCGGGATATTCAGGTGCGGGGATGTCAAATTGTGGATGCCGATTTTCATGCCCGTTTCAGTGCCCGGCGGCGACATTACCTGTATCGGATCTGCCGCCGGATCGCCGTTCTGGAACGTCGCACTTCCTGGCAGCTGCCCGGGGAATTAGACGAGGATTGCCTGCAGGAGTGTGCCAAATTGATTCTTGGGGAGCACGATTTCAGTCGTCTTTGCAGCAGTCGCACCGAGGCCGCCTCAAAAATCTGTCAGATCAGCGATTCTCAATGGATTAAAGAGGATATTTTTATAAATTATAAAATTGTGGGAAATCGCTTTTTACATAGTATGGTTCGAATGATTGTTGGTACGATGATTACGATTGCCCGTGGTAAGGGTTCACCGGCGGATCTGCAGGCTTTGCTGGATGGAGAGGATGGTATGGTTCAGGTTCATACGGCGCCGCCCCAGGGTTTGATTTTACAACAGGTTGATTATGAATAAAGGAAATCACGTGAAAAAGAATTACTATATCGGGTTAATCATTTTGATGGTGGTTGGTCTCATCCAGATTGGTGCGGCAGGTCAGGATGATCTGCAGACAGCTCTGAATGCCTCCCGGCAGAATGCAATTACCCGTGCAATTGCCGAAGTAAGTCCGGCCGTGGCCGGCATTAATGTCACGGCTATTCAGGAATATGTTACTTCACCCTTCTTCAACGACCCCCTCTGGAGCATGCTTTTTCCCGAAGCAGTCCATCGGCGGCGGGTCAAGAGTCTCGGCTCCGGTGTGGTCATTAGTGCCGACGGATATGTGGTGACCAATTCCCATGTAGTCGAAGGAGCCCAGGAGATTGTGGTAACCCTGATGGGGGGGAAGGAGCATAAGGCCCGGATCGTGGGTGTCGATGATGTTTCGGATATAGCCCTGCTGAAAATCAAGGGTAAGGATTTTTCCTATGCCCGGTTTGGAGACTCCGATGATGTCATCATCGGCGAGTGGGTTGTCGCTCTCGGGAATCCCTTCGGACTTTTTATGGTCAATTATAAACCCACCGCAACCGTGGGGATAATATCGGCCAAGAATTTGGATTTCGGGCGTCAGCAGAACGGCCGGATTTACCAGGATATGATTCAGACCGACGCTTCGATCAATACCGGCAATAGCGGTGGTCCGCTGATTAATGCCCGGGGCGAGGTCATTGGTATCAACACATTTATTTTTACCGGCGGCACCTATTCCCAGGGTTCCGTAGGCGTCGGTTTTGCCCTGCCGGTGAACCGGGTCAAGACCATTGTGGAGGAGCTCAAACGCAACGGGAAAATCGATCGCAGTTTCCGGACGGGACTGGCGGTGCAGAATATTGATCGTTTTCTGGCTCGTTATCTTAGCCTGAACACCACCAGCGGAGTCATTGTGACCGAAGTGGAGAACGGCAGTTCCGCGGATAAGGCCGGAATCCGGGTGGGGGATGTGATTATCGAGGTCAACGGCAAACCGGTCGAGACCGATACCGATATACTCCGTGAGATTCAGGAAAACTTTTTAAAGGCCGGTGATGTGATTACATTGAAAATTATACGGGATAAAAAACCCCGGGAAATTCGGATGGAGTTGGGAAAATAATGATTGAACGCTATACCCGACCGGAAATGGGCCGAATCTGGTCAGATGAATACAAATACAGCTGCTGGTGGCGCGTCGAGCGGGAAGTCTGCCGGGTCCAATTTAAGCGCGGTGTGATTCCGCCTGAGGACTGGCAGGCCATTGATTCCAAAGCCGGGTTTTCAGTAGACCGCATCCTGGAGATTGAAGCCGAAGTCAAGCACGATGTTATTGCCTTTTTAACCGATGTGGCCGAGCATGTGGGGCCGGCCTCCCGCTTTATTCACAAGGGTCTGACCTCATCGGATCTCCTGGATACCGCCCTGGCTCTGCAACTGGGCGATGCGGGCGAACTGCTCCTGCGGCAGCTGGAAACCTTAATCACGCTACTCGGTGCCAAGGCCCGGCAATACAAGAATCAACTCATGATCGGCCGGACTCACGGGGTTCACGCCGAGCCGATCAGTTTTGGCCTCAAATTTTTAATCTGGCGTGAAGAATTCAGACGTCACCGGGAACGTCTGTCTCTGGCTGTCCGTGATGTCAAAGTGGGTAAAATTTCCGGCGCTGTGGGAACCTACCAACATCTGGACCCGGGAATTGAACAACGGGTCTGTAAAAATCTGGGTCTTGCTGCCGCCCCGATCAGTAATCAGATTGTCCAGCGTGACCGGCATGCCCATTTTGTGGCGACCCTGGCCCTGATAGGTGCCAGTCTGGAAAAAATTGCTACCGAGATTCGTCATCTTCAGCGAACCGAGGTTCTGGAAGCCGAAGAGTTCTTCAGCAAAGGCCAGAAAGGCTCATCGGCAATGCCCCATAAACGCAATCCGATTCTCTCGGAACGCATCTGCGGAATGGCCCGTCTGCTGCGTGGTTATGCTCTGAGCGCCCTGGAGAATGTCGCCCTCTGGCACGAAAGGGATATCTCCCACTCCTCTGCGGAACGGGTTCTCCTGCCGGACAGCTGCATTACCCTGGATTTTATGCTGGCCGAAAGCAGCCGGGTTCTGGAGAATCTGAAAGTCTATCCCGAAAATATGCGCCGCAACATGGAATTGACCGGCGGGTTAATCTTTTCTCAGGAGCTGCTTCTGGCTCTGGTGGCAAGGGGGATGACCCGGGAAAAGGCCTATGCTCTTGTTCAGAAACATGCCATGACCGCCTGGAACGAGGGAAAGGATTTCAAAGGCCTGATTCAGGCCGACAGGGAAATTGCAGATACCCTGTCTTACGCTGAAATCGAAGAACTTTTCAGTACCGATAAACTATTGGCGAAAATTGAGATGATTTACCAAAAATTAGGAGAATAAACCATCATGAATAAGGGTGCTAAATTATACGAAGGGAAAGCCAAGATTTTGTACCGAACCGAAGATCCTGACCTGCTGTTGCAACATTTTAAGGATGACGCCACGGCCTTCGACGGAGTCAAAAAAGGAACCATCATCGGGAAAGGGGTTGCCAATAATACGATCAGCGCCAGCCTGTTCAGTCTTCTGAGGGAGTATGATGTTGATTCCCATTTTGTGCAGAAAATATCCGCTGATGAGATGCTGGTGCGCAACGTGCAGATAATACCTGTTGAGGTGGTTGTCCGCAATATTTCCACTGGTAGTCTCTGCCGGCGCTACGGGGTGGCCGAAGGTATTGTTTTTAATGAACCTATTGTGGAACTTTACTACAAGGATGATGAACTCCACGATCCACTGATGAATGATGATCATGTGATTGCCATGAAACTGGCCAACCGTGAGGAGCTGGAGAGGATGAAATCTCAGGCCCGGCGGGTCAATGAAATCCTGGAAGAGTTTTTTGATTCCATCGGTATCCGGCTGGTTGATTTCAAGCTGGAATTCGGGCGCTTCCACGGAAAGATTTTGCTGGCCGATGAAATATCTCCCGATACCTGCCGGTTCTGGGAGAAAGGCAGTAACCGCAAACTGGACAAAGACCGTTTCCGCCAGGATCTTGGGGATGTGGAAAAGACCTATGGCGAAATGATGAAAAGGATTACGGAGCGTAAATCATGATTCACAGAGACGGTTTAAAGATTATTCTGACAGCCTTTATATTGGCATTTGCCCTGTTAATGGGAGGCTTTGTCTTTGACATGAATCTGTTGACTCTGTTGTTCTGGCCGGTTTTTCTGTTCTTCCTTTTCAGTTTGTGGTTTTTCCGTAATCCGGATCGGAATACGCCGGAGGGAGAGAGACTGATTGTCAGTCCGGCCGATGGCAAGGTGGTGGAAATTGTGGATACAGAAGATGATTATGTCGGTACCGCCCGGAAAGTCTCGATTTTCATGTCGGTCTTCAATGTGCATGTCAACCGGATTCCCATGGGGGGTACGGTGCGGAGCATCGACCACCAGGCCGGCCGTTTCAGGGCGGCCATGCAGCCGGAAGCAAGTTTTGAAAATGAACGTACTACGATTACGCTGGAGAATGCACAAATGCGTCTGAAATTTGCCCAGGTGGCCGGTCTGATCGCCCGGCGCATCGTCTGTCGCCTGGAACCCGGACAGGTTGTAATGACCGGGGCGCCTTTCGGGATGATTAAATTCGGTTCGCGCGTGGATCTCTGGATGCCCCGTTCCGTTGAATTGCGTGTGGCGGTGGGTGACCGTGTCACAGCCGGGGAAACCGTTGTCGGGGAGGTAACATGCGACTGAAACGCGCCTTTAGTCCGTCGATTTTTACGATTTTTAATATGTTTTCCGGCTTTTTAGCCATTCTGCAGATTCTGTATGGTCATATCATTACCGCCGTGGTGTTGATTCTGGCCGCCATGGTCTTCGATTTTCTGGATGGCAAGGTGGCTCGCTGGCTGCAACTGCAGTCGGAATTCGGGGTGGAATTCGATTCTCTGGCCGACATCATTTCCTTTTGTCTGGTGCCTTCGCTTCTGGTCTATACTCTGTATGTTTCTGACAGTGGTTTTATGGGGGCCGTCATCAGTTTTTTTCCGCTCCTCTTTGGTAGTGTCCGGCTGGCCCGTTTTAACCTTTCGGCCGGGCCGGAGAAGAAAGAATACTTCACCGGTTTGCCGGTTCCGGCCATGGCTGCGACGATTGGTTCTTTTGTCTGGTTCAATCGGTTAATTTTCGGGAACGACGGTGATCCCAGACTGGCTCTACCGTTGGTCATGGTGCTGGCGTTTATGATGGTCAGTAATATTCGCTTCGGCGCCACCTTTCGTATTACCTTTCGGAAGGGACCCTTCGGAACTTTCCGCTCGGTGTTTATCATACTCTCCGGCATTACGGTGATTTTTTTTCGGGGCTATGTTATATTTCCCCTGATGTGTATTTTTATCGTGACCCATCTCCTGGCCTGGGTCGTAGGCTACGAAGAGCCCCGCAGGGTAAGCCTTCACAGAAAGGAAAAGTAAACATGTGGAAAGCCAAGATTATTGTGACCTATAAACCGGGTATTCTCGACCCCGAGGCTAAGACTATTCAGCATGCCCTCGGCAGCCTGGGGTATGAACAGATTGAGCACCTTACCGCCGGTCGCTTTTTTGAACTGACCCTGAACGGACAAATGGACCGCGAGAGCGCCGCCGCCCGGGTCAACGAGATATGCGAGAAGGTGCTGTCTAATCCGGTCATTCAGCAATTCCGGGTGGAACTTACCGAGGAGCGCCCATGAAGTTCGGTGTTGTTGTTTTTCCCGGCTCCAACTGTGATCACGATACCTATCATGTCATCCGAAAGGTGTTGGGGGCAGAGGCGCTCTATATCTGGCATAAGGAAACTTCCCTGCAGATCTTTGACGCCATCATTTTGCCCGGCGGCTTTTCCTACGGTGATTATCTTCGGGCCGGCGCGGTAGCCCGCTTCTCACCCGTGATGAATGAGATTATTAAATTTGCCAAAAAAGGTGGACCGGTTTTGGGAATCTGTAACGGTTTTCAGATTTTACTGGAAAGCGGTCTGCTGCCGGGCGCTCTGATTCCCAACGACGGGATGCGGTTTCTGTGTCAGACGGTTTATCTGAAAGTGGCCAATGCCGCGACCCCTTTTACGCAAGCCTATGAACCGGGACAGGTGCTGCGCATGCCGATTGCTCACTACAGCGGTAACTATTTCGCCGATGACGAACTGCTTAAGCGTCTGCAGGATGAAGGCCGGATCGCTTTTCAATACTGCGATGCCGACGGCAATGTTACTACTGAAGCCAACCCAAACGGTTCCAGGTTTAATATTGCCGGCATTACCAATGAATATAAAAATGTACTGGGTATGATGCCCCATCCCGAGCGGGCATCGGAAGCCATCTTGGGTTCCGCCGACGGCCTGAAGCTCTTTGAATCTTTACTGGAGAAAGTGTACCATGGATAAAAGTTTGAGAAACCGTTCTCTGATTCTGGTAATCGGCGTCCTGATTCTGGGCGCCATGCTGGGTTCCCTCTTGGGTGAGGTGCTGAAAATGGCGATTCCCGATGGAGTCGTTAAGGAGGTTTTCCTGCGTTCAATCAATTTGCAGCTGGGACCCGGTGTACTGGATCTCTTAATGTTTTCCGTGACGTTGGGCTTTTCAATGACCCTCAACCTGATCGGTATCCTGGGGTTAATTGCGGCGTACTATATTTTGCGGTTTTGGAGATAGATGTCATTAAAAAAATTATAAAGGAGACACTATGGGAAGCCTTGGTGCGGGTGAAATTATTCTGATCCTGGTGGTTTTTCTGCTGCTTTTCGGGGCCAAAAGGCTACCGGAGTTTGCCAGGAGTCTTGGTAAAAGTCTACGGGAATTCAAAAAAGCCACCCGGGATATCAGCGAGGAAATCGATGCCGCTGCCCGGAACGATGAAATCAAATCCCCGGACAGCCCGGAGTCATCCAAAAAAGAATCACAGTCCTAAATCGGTCCATCCTGAGGGAATGGAAGTTTGAGTGGGGTGGAATCGGCAGATCTGACGCAGCGTGTCTCCCTGACCTTGCAACGTCTGGATATGGGTAAAGGTGGTAACTGCTTTATCAATATCTGTTCAGATGTATTGGAACAAACCCGCCGGATTGAAGAGCGTCGCCGTGAGGATCGGGCCGGAGCGCTGGCCACTTATCTGATCGGCATTAAAGATAATATTGCACTGCAGGGTTTACCCCTGACCTGTGGATCCCGCTTGCTGGCGGACTATCGGGTGCCCTATACCGCAAGTGCGGTGAAAAAAATTCAGGCCGCAGATGGTCTGATTGTGGGTAAAACCAACCTCGACGAATTTGCCATGGGCTCTTCGGGAGAATACTCGGCTTTCGGAGCGGTGCCCAATCCCCATGACTCGCAAAGGGTATCCGGCGGTTCCAGCAGTGGCTCTGCGGCGGCTGTGGCCCGGGGATTGGTAGACCTGGCTCTGGGTTCGGATACCGGCGGATCGGTGCGCCAGCCGGCCGCCTTCTGTGGTGTTGTGGGGCTGAAACCCAGCTACGGGCGGGTTTCCCGTTACGGACTGGTTTCCTTTGCTCCGTCTCTCGACGGGATAGGAATTCTGGGCCGGCGAGTGGTGGATGTTGCCGCAATGCTGGCGGTGATTGCCGGACATGACCCGGCAGATGCCAGCACCATGGATAAGCCGGTTCCTCATTACGGTAAGGCTCTGCTTAAACCTTTGCAGTCACTGAGAATAGGATTGCCCAAAGAATATATGCCATCCGTTAGTGACCCGGCTATCCGAAAAAGCCTTAACCGATTGATCCGATTTTTAAAGGGTCAGGGACTACACTGCAGGGAGGTCAGTTTGCCTCTGACCCGCTATGCCTCCGCCTGCTATTACATTCTGGCCATGGCCGAAGCGTCGGCCAATCTGGCCCGTTTTGACGGTCTGAGGTATGGCCGAAGGGTTAAAAATGCTGATCCGGATCGTCGATATGGTGCCACCCGGGCGGATGGCTTTGGTCCGGAGGTCAAACGCCGAATTCTGTTAGGGACGCTGATTCTGTCAAAGAGTCGGGCCGCCCGTTATTATCGTCAGGCTCTGAAGGTTCGGCGCCTTATCCGGGATGAATACCACCAAATTTTTAAGTCTGTGGATGTTCTCCTGGCGGCTACTACCCCGGAACGTGCCTTTGTGCGGGGAACGCGTCAACGCGAACCCTTGGCAATGTACGCCGCAGATATCCTGACTTTGCCGGCCAATCTGGCCGGTCTGCCGGCTCTGCAACTGCCTGTCGGTTTTGCCGATGGGCTACCCATGGGCGTCCAGTTGATCGGTGCGCCCTTTCAGGAGGAAACAATTTGTGCCCTTGGGCATTATATAGAGCGACATTTTTTGGAATTCGAAGCATAGGCATGGAATGATATATTTTGCGAACTGGCTTTACCTTTTGTTACTGTTTATTGTTCCGTTGATCTGGCTCTGGTATCACCGGAAGGGCCGGCACCATGAGGCAACGATCCGCTATTTCTCGGTTCGTGGATTGCGGTTTCTGGGAACCGCCCGGCAGAGTTGGAAACCACGCCTGCTCATAGGACTGAGGCTGGGGGCTTTGCTACTCCTGATTCTGGCTCTGGCACGACCGCAACAGGGGGAAACGGTCCGGGAATTCAGCACCCAGGGAATCGATATTATGCTGGTCCTGGATATCTCCAGTTCCATGCGGGCTGTGGATTTTCAGCCCAACCGTCTGGAAGCGGCTAAGACCGTTGCCCGTAAATTTATCGAAGGCAGGCAGTCTGACCGAATCGGTCTTGTAATTTTTGCCGCCGAAAGTTTTTTGCAATGCCCTCTGACAATTGATTACGACGTGCTTAAACAACTTCTGAATCAGGTGGATATTATCGAGGAAAAATACGACGGCACGGCAATCGGAATGGCGATTGCCAACGGTGTTAACCGGCTGCGCGAAAGCCAGGCCCGCAGTAAAATTATGATACTGCTTTCTGACGGACGTAACAATGCCGGGGAACTGGATCCCGAAACTGCGGCCGACATGGCCAAAGCCTATGGCGTTAAAATTTATACCATCGGAGCCGGAAAACTGGGGCAGGCTCCCTATCCGGTGCAACTATCCAACGGGCAGATCCAGTATCGCCTGATCGATGTTAAAATCGATGAGGATGTTCTGCGGGGCATTGCCGAAAGCACCGGCGGGCGTTACTTCCGGGCCACCGATGAGACCCATCTGGCCTCGATTTATGAAGAAATCAGCAAGATGGAAAAGACTGAGGTCAAGGTCAAAGAGTATATAAACTATCATGATCTCTACCCGATTTTCCTGGTGCCCGGTTTTTTACTATTGGTCTTCAGCGTGATTCTGGAACTGACAATCTGGAGGCGTTTTCCCTGATGGTACAATTCTCCTATCTCTGGCTTGGCTGGTTATTACTCCTGATTCCTCTGGTAGCCCTGCTGCAGTGGCGCTACCGCCGCTGGCAAAAAAGCGCCCTGAAGAACTTTGCCGGCCCCCAACTGGGTGATGCACTTCTGGAGAATACCCGGCTAACCCTTAAGCGACGTAAGCAGCGTCTGCTGCTTCTTTCCCTGATTCTGATCGGCATCGCTCTTGTCGGACCGAAAATAGGACGCAAACTTCGGGAAGTAAAACGTCGTGGAGTGGATATTGTAATTGCCTTTGATACATCGATCAGTATGAGGGCCGAGGATGTCAAACCAAACCGCCTGGATCGGGCCAAATATGAAGCCGGTAAGTTTCTAAACCTTTTGCGGGGAGACCGTGTCGGTCTGGTCGCTTTTGCCGGGATCAGCTATCTCCATTGTCCCCTGACGCTCGATTACAGCGCCGCTAAGCTCTTTCTTGATGTCATTGATACCGGAATCATCGGGACCCAGGGAACGGCCATCGCCGACGCCCTGGAAACTGCTTTGAAGGCCTTTAACAGCCAGGAAAAGAAGCACAAGGCCATTATCATTATTTCCGATGGTGAAGACCATGAAGGGGATCTGGAAGCCGCCCTGGCCAGGGTTCAGGAAGCCGGTGCCGTGATTTATGCCGTAGGGGTTGGCAGCCTGACCGGAGCGCCGATTCCGGTGGTGGATGAGAAGACGGGAACTTTTGAATTTAAACGAGACCGGGCCGGCCGGGTAGTGACCACGGCCCTGAAGGAGTCCACCCTGCGTCAGATCGCCAGCACTACCGGCGGACGCTACTACCGCCTGGGCGTGGACGCCGATGTCTTTGGAAAAATTTATAACGAGATTGCCTCGATGGAGAAAAAGGATATCCGCTCCCATGAATATAGCGATTACCAGGAGCGCTTCCAGCCCTTTCTGCTGGCCGGAATCCTGCTTTTGATTATCAGTATGATGCTGCCGGAGAAGGTTCATCCGGGAAAAACAGAAAAGGAGGAGGGCTGATGCATAAGGCAATTCTGGGACTGATCTGCCTGCTGAGTCTGAATCTCTGGGGCGGTGATGATGCCCGGCGACTCTATGAGGCCGGTCAGTATAACGATGCCCTGCAAATCTATGATCAAATCCTGGCCAAGCATCCCGATTGGGAAGAGGCTCATTTTGGAAGGGGAGCGGCGCTGTATAAAGCCGGTCAGATCGAAGAGGCCATGCGGGAGTTTGAACAGGCCATTCCCAGCAAAGATCCGCAACAGAAAGCGGCAGCCTTCTATAACCTGGGCAATGCCTTTCTGAAGAATCAAAAGCTTCAGGAGAGTATGCAGTTTTATAAGCGTGCTATTCAGATCGATCCGCGGGATTTCGATGCCAAACACAACTATGAGCTGGCCCGCCGCCTGCTAAAACAACAACAGCAACAACAGCAACAACAGCAAAATCAACAGAATCAGGACCGGGAGAAGCAGGATCGGCAACAGCAACAGAATCAAGACCAGCAAAAACAGGATCAAAAGAAAAAGAGCCAACAGCAGGACCAGCAGAGGCAGGACCAGCGGCAGCAATCCCGGGAGAAGCAGACGGAGGAGCAGAAAAGCCGGGAGGAAGCCGCCCAGATTCTCGATGCCCTGAAAGACAATGAGAAAAAAATGATGCAGGAACGTATGAAAACCAAATATTCCGGCATAAAAAAAGAAAAAGATTGGTAAATTACCAGTTGATGAAAGCCAGACTGTGTCGTTTGATCATACCAATTGTCCTATTTAGCCTTGGAGCAGGGGCTGCGGATATTTCGATCAGTGCCAGTGTAGACCGTGACGCTATTGCTCTGGATGAAGTGCTGACCTATACGGTCACGATCGAAGGGACACGGGATTTTCCCGATGTACCGCCCCCTACAAGTGACGGTTTTGTGATCATTTCGGGACCCTCGCAGTCAAGTTCGATTCAGATTGTCAACGGTGCGGTCTCGGCCTCGAAAACCATCCAATGGCGTCTGGCTCCCACACGGACCGGTCGCCAGACCATAGAACCGGTGGAAATCAAATACCGCCGCAAACGCTATCGGACTCCGGCAATTACGGTAAGCGTCGGCGATTCCCGCAAGCAGAGCAGTACTCCTCCGGCGACCTCTTCTCAGGGAGCCCGTTCCGCGCCACGCGCCAGCAGCAAAGCGGTTATACAGGATGGGGTTTTTCTGCGGGCCGAAGTTCCAAAAACTACTATTTATAAGGGAGAGGAACTGACGGTCTCCTTTAACCTCTATTTTCAGAATGTGCGCAATTACGCACCACAGAAAATGCCCGACGCCAAGGGATTCTGGACCGAAGCATTTCCCGAAAAACGTAATCCCACCATCAGTACTACAGTGGTTGATGGTGTGACCTATAAAAAGGCGACCCTGCGTCGCTTGGCGCTTTTTCCAACCACTACCGGTGACTTGATTATCGATCCCATGGAGATTAGCTGTGAAGTGCCGGTTCGGCGCCAACGCCGCCGGTCGGTCTTTGATGATTTTTTCGACGATCCCTTTTTTAACGATCCTTTTTTCGGCAGTACCAAGACGGTCCATGTCCGCTCGGAACCGGTCACAATCCATGTGAAGGAGCTGCCGGCTGCCGGTTGCCCGTCGGATTTCAGCGGAGCCGTGGGTAACTTTGTGATTGAGAGTCAGATCGACACGCTTCAGACGGTTCAAAACCAGGCTTTGACTCTGCGATATACGATTTCAGGTTCCGGCAATATCAACGCCATCCGCCTGCCATCTCTGAATCTGCCTGCTACAGTGGAAGTATTCGAGCCCAAGGTGGATCGCAAAGTCAACAATCAGGGGAAGTCAATTCGGGGAACCGTTACTTTTGAGTATGTACTGATTCCCCGCAGCAGCGGAACCCTGCGGATTCCGGCGCTCAGTTTCAGTTATTTCGATCCCGCCGGTGCCCGCTATCGAAAGGTCACCGCCTCCGGCTATCGGGTTGATGTCCGCGCCGCCACTGTGACCGATACCGGTTCCCGCAGCGGTTTTAATAAAGAGGAGATTTCTCTTCTCGGGAGTGATATTCGTTTTATCATGCGGGACAATCCCCGTTGGCAGCCCATCGGGTCATCGGTTTTCAGTCGTCCCTGGTTCTGGATATTTAATCTGCTGGCTCTGGTGGTTGCCGGGGGCAGCCTGGCGGTGCGCCGCTGGATGGATCAGATGGCCCGGGATTCCCTCTTTGCCCGCCGACGCCGGGCGCTGTCCCGCGCTCAGCAGACTTTGAAGCAGGCTCAGGAGGCCTTCGAGCAGAATGAGATTGGCCAACTGGCCGGATTACTGGAACGCGCGGTGGCCGGATTTGTGGCTGACCGGCTTGGGCTGCCGTCCGGCGGCCTGGGACCTCAGGATGTTACGCAGGCGCTGCAGCGGGCCCGGGCAGACGCCGAACTTGTAACAACGGTGGGTAATTTTCTGCGTCAGCTGGAAGAAGAACGGTTCTTGCCGGGTCAGTTGAATCCGGAAAGTGCATCGGAAAAGCTTCAGCAAGCCCGGGAAATCTTGAGCAAATTGACGAAAGCGATTTAGCCATGCGACAGTTTTTAACAATGATTCTGGTGATTTCTCTGAGCGTTCCGCTGGCGGCGGAGTCCGCCCTGGACTACCATTTCCAAAAAGGCAATGACGCCTATCTCCTGGAGCAATATGACGAGGCTATTCGGGAATATCAGATCGTTCTGCAGAACGGGCAGGAGAGCGCTGAAATCTATTACAACCTTGGCAATGCCTATTATAAGACCGGACAATTGGGACGGGCGATTCTCAACTATGAACGGGCTCACCGCCTCAGACCCAAAGACGAAAACATTGCCTTTAACCTGCGGCTGGCCAACCTGCGGGTCAGGGATCGGATTGATATCCCGCCGGAATTCTTCCTTTTTCGCTGGAACCGGGCTCTGGTCAGCGCCTTGTCGGTGGCCGGCTGGGCACGTTTGCTAACCCTGCTGATTGTGCTGACCTGTCTGCTTTTTGCCCTAAGACAACTGTTGAACCTGGGTATCTTGAGCCGCCCGGCACGGAGTGTTATGCTGATTTTGGGATTGGCTGCCCTGTTGACTCTTTATCCTCTGCTCCAGCGCTATGCCATGACCACCAACCGGGATTATGGTATTATCCTGAGTGACAGTAGCAAGAGTCTGGCCGCTCCACAGGAGGGCAGCACCGAACTCTTTATCGTTCATGAAGGGACGAAGGTGCAGGTACTGGATCAGGATAACGACTGGAGTAAGATTGAGCTGATTGACGGCAAACAGGGCTGGATTCCCAGCGGTGACCTGGAAATAATTTAAGCCTACTCTCAGCGATAACTTGTGACTAATACCAATAATGTATTATATTTGTCAGGCTATGCCCATGAAGATAAAAGGACTTGTTTTGATAATCATCATTGCCTGTCTCAGCTTGTTGCTGGCAGGCCAGGAGGCGGCAGTTCCACAGGATGAGAGTTTTGATCCCCTGGATCTTTATGAACCTTCCTTGCCGATTCTCGACGGCTCGATGATTTACGAGATCATTACCGATATTCAGACCCCCAGGGAACGGGGGCTGGAGCAGGATTCAGCCCGGGTTGTGGAAAAAATGGGCTGGAAAGTGCAGCTCTTTTCCACAACCGATTTCTACGAGGCCGATTCCCTCTATCTGAAAGCCGTGGACGACTTTATCGATCAGGAGGTGGTCAAGGAGTTTAATTCACCCTACTATAAAATCCGGGTAGGCAACTGCACAACCCGGGAGGCTGCCGAGGAATTGTTAAAACGGGCTGCGAATTTGAACTACCGGGATGCCTGGATAATTAGGACTCCGGTCAAAACGGAAGAAAAACTCTTTCTCTATACCTATTAATCCCAGTACGAAAGGGAAACGACGTATGTCAGGACATTCAAAATGGAGTACAATCAAGCGCAAGAAAGGCGCCGCCGATGCCAAACGGGGTAAGATCTTTACCAAACTGATTCGGGAGATTCAGGTAGCGGCCAAGGTTGGCGGCGGTGATGAAAACGCCAATCCCCGCCTGCGCTCAGCGATTCAGGCCGCCAAAGCGGCCAATATGCCCATGGTCAATGTGGAAAAAGCCATCAAGAAAGGAACCGGTGAACTGGAGGGGGTCAACTACGAAGAGGTTATCTATGAGGCCTACGGACCCGGCGGGGTGGCCATTTTTATGGAGGCCATGACCGATAATAAAAACCGGACGGTTTCGGAAATTCGGCATCTGCTCAGCAAGTCCGGCGGTAACCTGGCCACCAACGGTAGTGTGGCCTGGATGTTTGAAAAAAAGGGTATCATTCTGGTGGACAAAGCCGGCACCGATGAAGATGATCTGCTGCTGATTGCAACGGAAGCCGGGGCCAATGATATTGTCTCTGAAGAGGACTGTTATGAAGTGGATATGGATCCCGGAGTCTTTGACACGGTTAAAAAGGCCCTGACAGAGGCTGGTATTCCGATCCTGGAGGCCAGTGTTCAGGCAGTGCCCCAGAACACGGTCCGCATCGAGGATACAGGCCTGGCGATGAAAGTTCTGCAACTTATGGACAACCTGGAAGATCACGATGATATCCAGAACGTGACCGCCAATTTTGATATCGATGATGCCATTCTGGCCGAATACCAGGGCAGCGGCGCATGAGTGTGCCGCAACGGGTTTTGGGTATTGATCACGGCCTGCACCACACGGGCTACGGCTGCGTGTGGCAGACCGGCAGCCGGCTGCGCTGTATCGGTTGGGGGGTGATTACCACAACGGCCAAAACCAGTCTTGCCCAACGCCTGAACAAGATTTTTGAGGAACTGTTGATAGTGATTGACCGCTGGCAACCCGATACTCTGGCTGTGGAGGCGGCCATTTATGCTCAGAATATCCGGACCGCCCTGTTGATGGGACACGCCCGTGGTGTGGCGCTCCTTGCCGGCGCCAGCCGCAATCTGGAGATTTTCGAATATTCGCCGAAAAAAATTAAGTCCGCTGTGGTGGGCAACGGTGCTGCCTCCAAAGATCAGGTCCGTTACATGGTAACCCGTATTCTTGATCTGCCCGAACCGGCCTTGCCGCCGGATGCCTCCGATGCCCTGGCGGTGGGCATCTGTCATCTCAACCAATGGAAACTGAGGCTGTCATGATTGCCTATTTGGATGGTATTGTCACGTATAAAGATCCTACCCGGGTGCTGCTGGACCTTAATGGGGTTGGTTATGAGGTTTTTATTCCCCTTTCTACCTATGAACGGCTGCCCCGACTGAATGAACGGATTAAACTATTGACCTATCAGCATATCCGCGAAGATATTCAGGCCCTTTACGGCTTCGCCAGCGCCGATGAGAAGGAACTCTTTCTGCTTCTGATCGGAATTTCCGGAATCGGTCCCAAAATGGCCCTGACCATTCTGAGCGGGGCGACTCCGGCTCAGTTTCGCCAGCGCATTCTGGACGGTGATGTTCGGGCCCTGACCCTGATTCCCGGAATTGGTCAGAAGACTGCACAGCGCATTATTGTGGAGCTGCGGGAAAAGATTGGTGGCCCCGGTGACCAACTGCCGGAAGGATTCGAAACCGCTTTCAGCGGGCAGCTCAGTGATGAGGCGTTAAAAGCTCTGCTTTCCCTGGGGTACCGCCGCAGCGAAGCCCTGAAAGCCCTGCGGAAAGCTTCGGAGCAGCTCGGCGCCGACGCCTCGGTTGAACAGATTTTGAAATCAGCTTTAAAAAATATGTAAATGAGGAAATAACATGGAAACTGTCAAACGCACACCTTTTTACGCCAAACATGTTGCCCTTGGGGGCAAGATGGTTCCCTTTGCCGGTTATCTGATGCCCATTCAGTACCGGGGAATCATGGAGGAGCACCG
>Ga0164318_10000601_pt1 | contig 28574 bp, 22 predicted proteins | sample GuaBasSedimGuay9_FD_113734 | JGI IMG/M metagenome (GOLD analysis project Ga0164318, IMG submission 113734) | Subseafloor sediment microbial communities from Guaymas Basin, Gulf of California, Mexico - Guay9, Core 4571-4, 0-3 cm | ecosystem: Environmental > Aquatic > Marine > Hydrothermal vents...
ATATCTTAAGCTCATATAATCCATTGCTATCAGTACTATCGCTTGCGCCTAAACAACTTACCTTTACGTTTCTTAAAGGTTTACCTTTATTATCTGTCACTTTACCTTTTATAATCGCTTCAAAAACTGGTGATCCCTGTATAGTAATAACTACGTTTTTTGTTTCTTGTCCAGCAACCACTTTTGCTTGAACTGGCATCTTATTAAAAGCATTGCCCTTCATAGCAATAATCATATATTGTCCTGTTCCTAAGCCTGACTCTATTCTAAAATTACCATTTAGATCGGTCTCAGCCCATCCCATATATTTTCCATCCTGAGATGCCGCCATAACCATAGCACCAGAAACTGGTTTGCCATCTTGCCATTTTACAGTCCCTGAAATCGTACCAGACTTCTCTAGCTTGAAGTTTACATTTTTTACTTCTTGGCCCTCTTTTACATTTACTTGTTTAGCATTTCTAATATTCCATACATATCCCTTAGGCATTAATGGAGTAACATTGTATTTCCCGGTTGCAAGATTAGTAGCTATCTTATAATTACCATTATCGTCAGTTATAGCCCAGAACCCATTCATAGATCCTGTTTGATCTACCCTATAAGCAAAAACTAGTACACCTTTTATTGGTTTTCCCTGCTTATCCGTAACTTTACCAGATATAATACCTGATACCTTTAGTTTTATTACTACTTCTGTAGTCTTACCTTTTGTGGCAGGAATACCGCTCTTTTCTGTTGTACTATAGCCTTGCACGCTTTGCCCTAATTCTTTAACAAAAGGTACTTGTATGGTCATAAAACCTACATTTATCGTCTTATATTCCACTCGTCCACCATAGAATGGATAAGCTATAATCGTATAGGTTCCAGTATCTATATTAGTATCAAAAATAAATGTTCCATCACTTCTAGTCATTGCAGCAGACGTAACTGATTTTCCCTTAAGGTTAACCATAACACCAGCAATAGGCTTCCCATCTACACCTATGACTTTACCTTTAATTACACCTGAAATCTCGAGCTTTATATCTCCTAAATCTGTTACCTTATTCGCTTTTATTTTTACATTTTTTATCGTTTTATAGATGTATCCTGTAGCTCCCACAAATACTGAATATGTTCCTTCAGCTAAACCTTCCTTTATCTCGAATGTACCATCTGGTCCACTCAACACACGCGCATAGCCATTATCTCCAGTTACGATAATATAGGCTCTATTTATAGGCACTAAGTTTTGAGAAAACACTGTCGATGACAGCAATATAGTCACTATGGTGACGAATATAAGAAATGTTTTTCTCAACGATTTCACCTTTTTAATTATATATAGAGATCAATATAATTTTATGCCTAAGTCTTATTCATATTTATCCAAAGATAAACTAAAAATTTTTCTGATATCAGACAAAGTTGATAAAAACTATTATATCTCTAATATACATTATTTATTGTTCAAGGTAGGTTGATAATATGTTTTTAGGAGTACGAGATATACCAAAATCATATAGTTTTAGCAACCTTTTTGAAATGCTAAACGAGCTAGATGTAAAAAGTTTTGAACTTAGGATAACAAGAGATCTTAAATTTGCAGAGGAAATCGAGAAAAGCTTCCAAGAATACTTAAACCTTGACGATGTTTATAACTTTAATAAACTTAGAAAGAAATTAGAAGAACAGGGCTATGTCATATCAGCTCTGCTACTAGCTAATGATTTTATGCCCAATATACTTGATGAACAAGTTAAATATGTTGTCTTATCCTGTGAGATAGCAGAGAAACTAGGTGTGGAAGTTGTAAGGATAAATGGACCAATGCGTGAAATTGAAGGATATACTGTTGATATGTATGTCGAACTTACCAAAAAAGCTCTAGACATTATTAAAAATAACTGTAAAGTTACTTTAGCTATTGAAAACCATGGCGTTATATCTAATCGTCCAGATTATTTGGAAAAACTATTTTCGTTATATGATCCAGAGTTTCTAGGCTTAACTTTGGATACAGGAAACTTTTATTGGTATGGCCACCCATTATCCAAAGTATATGAAATAATTAAAAAGTTTGCAAGTAGAGTTAAGCATACACATATAAAAAATGCAACAGTACCTCCAAATAATAGGGAGAAAATCCGCAAACCTGCACAAGTAATTATGGCTCCATTATATGAAGGAGATATAGACCTTCGTCAAGTTTTTAAACTTTTAAGGGAAAAAGGATATACCAGAGATCTTACAATTGAAGACGAATCAATGGGAAGATTTACTCCTGAAGAAAGGAAAAACATAATAAGAAAAGACGTAGCTTTCCTAAAAGAGATACTGAAATCGTTATGACTGAGAGTAAAATATATGTCATCAAGGCTTCTGGTGAAAAAGAAGAATTCCAACCTGAAAAAATTTACACATCATTACTTAGGATAGGTGTGGATAAAGATACAGCTAAAGAAATTGTATATGAAGTTTCAAAAAGGGTAAAAAACAATATATCTACTAGAGAACTTTATAGATATGTATTTTATCTCCTTAGAGAGAAAAGACACCCTCGAGCACATAGATATGTTTTGAGAGAGGCAATAATGCGATTAGGTCCTGAAGGATATCCATTTGAACAATTTTTTGCTAAAATCCTTTCTGCGTATGGATATATCACTTATACAAATAGAATAATTAAAGGAAAATGTATAACACATGAAATAGATATCATAGCCGAAAAGAACAACAAAAGGTTCCTTATAGAGTGTAAATATCATAATGAATTTGGGATAAAGACTGATGTTAAAGTAGTCCTATATGTATATGCAAGATTTCTGGATTTAAGACATCATTTCAATAATGTGTGGATTGCAACAAACACGAAGTTAACTAAAGAAGCTATCGATTATGCTAAATGTATGAAAATAAAAGTTACAGCTTGGAGATATCCATATAGACAAGGTCTCGAACATATGATTGAACAAAAGAAACTTTACCCTATTACCATTATAACAGATTTAGACGATTCACTTAGAGAAAAAATGTTAAGAAACAAATTAGTATTATTAAGAGATATTATCGAAACAGATACAAAAAACCTTTCAAAGCTATTAGGAATTAACTATCGAAGAGCTTATCAACTTAAAGAAAAAGCTTTAGAAATATTTTCTAAAGAAAAATCTTTCTAACTATTTTCTCCTTTTGTATTATTATCTTTAGTTATTTTTTAAAAAATTAAAAAACAATTGCTTATATATTATTTTTCCAAATTTTATAATTTTCTCATGATGCTTTAACTCTAAATACTTTATCCTTCGCTATCCTTAACAAATCGAATATTATAAAATTAAAATGGTTTCAAGTAATCTTTAATTCCTTTAGTAATCCTTTAAACTAAAGCTTTTTAGAACGTCCAAATATATTTCTGGAACATTTATGTCTACTACATCCTTATCCAAAACATAAGCAAACACTCTACCATTTTGCTTTATTAATTCATTTATAGCATCAGTAATTTTTATCACTCTTTTATCTTTCATACGTTCAAGTATATCGAATATTCTATTTGAGAACACATATATATGAACCAGGACTATGTTAGATTTATTTTCATCCTCAAAAATGCCCTTCACTACATTTGAATCACAGTCTTTTTCAATTTTTACAAAATGCCTATATCTTTTTCCCTTCTTTGCATATGTTGTAAGAATAAGCACATCCGCGTTTAAATTTAAGAACCGTTCAACCAAATCTTTTAATATCCATGTAGATCTATTGCTGATAAATGTGTCTCCGGCATGTACTATAAAATCTTCCTCCTTAACGAATTTTTTAACTCTAAGAATTGCATCTCCTAAACCCCTAGGTTTTGGTTGATTTATATAAACGATCATTGAACTACTAATCTTCTTGTAAAAATCTAAGATATCTTCAATCAAAAAATTAACCTTTAATTGCTTTATTTGTCCTATAAATCTTGGATCCGGAGTAAAATAGTCTTCAATGGCTCTTTTTCCTCTACCAACAATAATACAATAGTTTCTAAAACCTACATTATACAATGATTCAAAAACTATCTGAAGAATAGGCTTAACTATGTAACTATTTTTATGCTTTAATATAACAGGTAGCATTTCCTTCGGTATTTCCTTAGTTATAGGCAATAATCCTGTACCTATTCCAGCAGCAGGTATAACAGCTTTCGAAACCATATCTCTCTAATATGATAATCCTAACGCAAACTAATATTTTTAAAGATTAACATATTCAGAGTGAAGATATTAAGGCATCTGTCTAAACAAAATATTATTAATGTCTAATGATTCTCATAATAATGAAGGTGTTATCGATGAATCTAAAAGGAGTTGTTCTCTGTGGCGGAGAAGGAAGAAGATTTAGACCTCTAAGCTTTTATATCCAAAAAGTTATGGTATCTGTAGGATTAGCAGAAAAACCTCTTCTCGAATATATTGTTAGACTTTTCAAATATCATGGAATCCGGGATCTTGTATTCCTCGTCGGTTATAAATCTAATCAGATATGGAATTATTTTGGTGGAGGAAGTAGGTTCGGAGTAAACATAACATATGTTAGAGATGAACCAGACCTTAAAGGAAATGGTGGAGCACTTTATAATGCTTTTAAGAAAGGTGCAATTAGTGAGAATGACACTCTAATCGTGTATTACGGTGATATTTTATCGAACATAGATCTAAGAGATTTACTTAAAAAACATAGTGGTTCTCTTATCACTGTTGCAGTAAGTAAAAAGTATAAAATCCCGGTAGGAGTTGTCGAAATGGAAAATTCAAAAATTGTTAGAATACAAGAAAAACCGGATTTAGGCATGCCTGTTACTATAGGTGTACTAGTAATGGAAGGTAAAATAAAAGGAATTTTAGATGAGATAAGTGTAAGAAAAAAACATATAGACATAATGAAAGATGTTTTACCAGCTGCAATTAAAAGATACAATAACGTTAAAGCATATGTCTTTGAAGGTTTCTGGTATGATGTAGGTTCTATAGAAAAATTTGAAAAACTCGAAAATGGTATAGTCGATCGTGAACTTGGATTTTTATTTGAAGAAAGAAAATTTGAACTTCTCTAAATTTTACTAATTTTCTATACTTACCTCATTCTCATCATTGAAATCTTTTAGTAATCTTAAAAACAATAAAGGCATAACTATGAAAAATAGAGATGAAAAAATAGAGAAAACAGAAGCTGCAACGAATTCTTTGTTATCTGCATACCAAATATGACCCCCTAATACTATGTTTTCATATCCCAATTTTATATTGATAGGAGTCCATATGAGTAAAATTCCTATTATCGATAATATTACAGTAATCTTAAATTTTAAACTAGTATTCATGATTTAATAAGTAGTATTTCAATAAAATAATGATAACAGATAGATTGGCTAAGTATTCATACAGTATTTCGTTAATATTACAAAATTATATTTCATTGTCCTTGAAAATTTTTAAGTAAGAAAAACCTTTATTATCTCAAGTAATCTATGGTTGATATCCTTGTCGAATGGATTATATCTTGGAAAAAAAATTAATGTAAGTACTTGGAAAGAGATAGAAGAATTTTATCTTGATCCCGATGATTTAACTACACATGGCGTAATTATAGGGATGACAGGTTCTGGCAAAACTGGAGCAGCAATAGTTCTTATTGAAGAATTAATCTTAAAGAATATTCCAGTTATAATTATTGATCCTAAAGGTGATGCTATAAATATAGCTTTACGCTTCCCAGAACTTTCCCCTAACGAATTCAAAAAATGGATAGATCCTTTGAAAGTTGAAAGAGATAATATGTCAGTAGATGAATATGCTAAAAGAATTTCTGAAATCTGGAGAAAGGGGATTTTGAAATATGTAAGCGATCTCTCAATAGTTAAAGAACTAGCAAAGAATAGTGAAATATTAATTTTTACGCCAGGTTATAGTGGTGGACTAACGATATCCGTACTACATGACTTAAACATGCCGGAAAAATTTACATGGAACTATGATGAAGAACTTTTATTGGAAAAAATAAAAAATACTGTTTCAGCAATTTTGGAGCTAGCAAATAGAGATTCTGATCCATTGAGAAGCAATGAACACATATTGATATCACGTATAATCGAATACTCCTGGAGGCAGGGAATTAAGTTAGACTTTAGTAAACTTTTAGCATTTATAATGGAACCACCATTCAATAAAATCGGAGCTATAGATGTAGATCTATTTATGTCTCCAAAAGATAGAAAACAATTAGCTATAGATATAAACAAGATAATAGCTTCTTCTTCATTTAGGGCATGGTTAAGCGGTGTACCACTTGATTTTGAAAACTTATTGTGGAGCAATGAAGGAAAACCAAGAATAATAGTATTTTATCTGTCACATCTCGATGATGTACAGAAAATGTTTGCTGTAACTTTAATACTCCAAAACCTATATTCATGGATGTTTAAACAAAGTGGATCATCAAAACTACGAACATTGTTATATTTTGATGAAGTATACGGATATATACCTCCATATCCAAAAAATCCACCCTCTAAAAGATTATTAATGCTTCTCATGAAACAAGCACGAGCCTTTGGTTTAGGAATAGTTCTTTCTACACAGAATCCTGTAGACATAGATTATAAAGCTTTATCTAATGCTGGAATCTGGATGATAGGAAGATTACAGACTGAGAATGACAAAGCAAGAGTCATAGAAGGATTAAAAATAGCATCTGACACACTTGGAGAATCCCTTGATATAAATGAGATATCTCAGATAATAACATCACTAAGAAAACGAATGTTTCTAATACACAATATTCATGAAAATAAAAATATAATCTTTCATACCAGATGGGCTTATTCATATTTAAGAGGCCCATTAACCTTACTGGAAGTAAAAAAACTAATCGAAGAAATAAATACCGGACTTTCGTTAAAAACGATATCTTTATCTAAACTTGATTCGAGTAATCTTCTATCACTACCTCCTAAAATTTCTAGTAAAATCACACAACTCTTCTTACCTATAAAGATTAGTGATACTTCCAATAATATCAAAGTTTATTATCCAATATTATTAGTTAGAGCATCAGTCTCAATAAATCGAAGTAGACCTCCTATATCTGTGGAGAAAGAAATGGTGTATACTCTACCTACATTAGAAAATTTTTCAGAACATGATCTAAATGAGACTGCATACACTATTATCAATCCCTCTAATATTAATGAAAAAGATCTATCTTTCTCGTGGGATAAAGAACTTAAATTTTATGATATACCAAATGTATATTCCAGTAAAAACTTCATAAGAACATTACATAAAATGATAAAAGATTATATACTTAAAACTTACAGTGTTAGCGTTTATAGGCATAAAGACCTTAAAATTTATTCAGAAATCAACGAATCCTTAGATAATTTTCTATCCCGTATCAATTATCAAATTGAGACAAAATTAAAAGAACAAGAAGAAAAAATTATAGAAAAATATAAGAAAAAATTTGAAAGCATAAGAAATAAGATAAAATCCAAAGAAGAAAAAATCAAAGTATTAAATACAGAGATTAAAGGATTAGAAAGACAACTAAGTTTATATGGTGCTGGTGCCGCTTTTTCACTGTTTTCTAAAAGATCTGCATATTACAAAATTACAGCAGCAGCACGAATAAGAGAAAGGATAAATATTAAGAGAGAAAAAATCAAAAGTTTAGAATTAGAAATAAAACATCTTGAATCGAAGGAACATATTCTAGCGGAAGAATTAAAAGAGAAACTTGAAAAAATAAGAAAAGAAGCATATTTGTCAAATAACATAATTGAAAAAATTACTATAAAGCCAAGGAAAAGAGACGTAAAGATTGATAATATTAGCATAATATGGGTACCCGTTATCCTAGAAAGAGAAAAAATGAAAATAATAAAGAATCTTTATACAGGAGAAACGATAATAAACTAATCCAATAATTGCGACATAATAACATTATGTATTAATGGTCTTGCCCTTATAATACATTTATTTTCTCTTGTAGGATGAACACGGTTCGTCAACAAAATTATATAAACATCATAGACTGGATCTATCCAAATCGACGTTCCAGTAAATCCTGTATGTCCAAAAACCCTATCAGACATAAGGTCACCACATGAACAATATTTATTTTTAAGAAGCCATCCCAAGCCTCTATTTACATTTAAATGAGATGTATGATTCGTTGTAAATATTTCAACAGTTCTTTTACTAAATAATGAAAATCCTCTATATTTACCAAAATTAAGCATCATCTCAGCAAATCTAGATAAATCTCTAGCAGTAGAAAAAAGCCCTGCATGTCCAGCAACACCACCCATAAACCATGCATTTTCATCATGTACTTCTCCTTTAATGTATCTTTTTCGAATACTACAAAATTCTGTAGAAACGCATCTTTTCCTATATTTTTTACTAGGATTAAATATTGTTTCCTTCATCCCAAGGGGTTTAAAAATTTTCTCATACGCTAATCTATCTAGCTTCCCATGATATACCTTCTCAATAATATATCCTAAAGTAATAAAACCTAGATCACTATAAACAACCTTGCTACCTGGCTCATATTCAGGTTCAATTGTAGAAATATATTTTATAACGTCGTTTTTTGACGCCAAGATCTTATACAGAGGTTTGTGGGCAGGTAATCCAGCTGTATGGGTAAGAAGATGTCTAATTGTGATTCTATCATTAGAAAATGAGGGAATAAATAGGGAAATACTATCATCAAGTCTTAATAATCCTTCCTCTATACTTTTCATCACTAATGAAGTTGTACATATAACTTTTGTAAGAGAAGCTAAGTCAAACATTTTATTAGTAGTCATTTTTTCTTTTATCGGATATAGGCTTGCATAACCGTAAGCATTTAAAAATTTTATATCTTGTTTATCTCCTATTGCCAAAACAGCTCCTGGAAAACATCCATCTGAAATAAAACGATTTAATAAATTATTAATTATTTTAGTCTTTTTTCTATCTAGGTTGTTAATCTTAGACATGGAGTATTCACTCAAATATAATATGTTTCAATGTAAAAATCTAATTATCCCATTAAATTTTTCCTTCCAAAATGTCTTTAGTTAATGACCATAATGCGCTACTCAACCAGCTAATATTATACAATGCCCAAAAAATCGTAACTGTATTTTCCCATGTAATATTTCTTAACGCTAATATAATAGCTAAAATATTAATTGAAAAAAGTATTAAAGGTACCTTAACTTCTTCCAAAATTCTAATTAAACTTGTTACTTCTCTTCCTTTAGGTGTTACCACAAACACTGCTTTTTTACGTAATATTGTGTCGATCAAAGCCTTTGCATATATCCCTGATACTATTATTCCTATTGACTCTCCTTTAAAAACACGTCCCAAAGGCTCACCTACAAGATATAATGGAACAGGATACAAAAAAACTTGAAAAAGAGTATAGAATATAACTACAAAAATATCCTTTATATCTATAAACATAAAACCTAAAGCTGTAGAGATAGGAAATATATTAGATAATATTACTGTTAAACCAATAAAATACCAAATTATTTGCGATAAATAATCAAATTTTTGTATATTTGTGAGTTTTCTGAAAACTTTAAAATAATCAGGTAATAATTCGAAAGCACCTCTAGCCCATCTATATTGTTGTTTCTTGAAAGCATTCAAAGTTTCTGGAACCATACCATATGCAAGCTCTCTATCATAAAAACCTATTTTTAAACCATTAGGATGCCATAGTATCATAGAGGTAGCCATATCCTCTACTATAGATTGTTCATAATAAATACCTGCTTCAATTATCTTTTTCCGTCTAGCCACCCAATTAGTTCCTACACAGAAAGCCGAATTAGTTACTGCTTTCCCTTTTCTTGAAAATGCATAGTCAAATCTATAACCTATATAAGACGCAATTGTTATAGAGTTTTTATTCCAATTCTTAAAAAATTGAGGAAAAATTATAACATCATAATCGTATTTAGGATTTTTCACTATACTAGCCAATTCTAAAAGCATATATGGTAAAGGTGCATGATCTGCATCAAGAGTAACTATATATTCTTTACTTGCTAATTGGATCCCTTCTTTTACAGCACCGCCCCTAAAACCTTTTCTTCCTATTCTCCAATCATATTTTAACCATATTCCCATTTCTCTAAGCTTCCTGAAAATACCATAATTATAATCTATTAACGTTTTTACATTAGAATCATCCACAACGATGACTTCAAACTTTTCCTTCGGATATATGAGATTCATAATTCCATCCACTAATTCTTCTAAAACTAGCTTTGGTTCTTCATATATTGGAATGATTATTGAAAAAGAAGGCAAATCCTCATATTTAACATATATAGGTTCAAGATTTTTGAAAAAAGCTAGTCTTGACATTGTTGTTACATGGTTCAAAATTATTAGATACCATATTATTTGAACAAAGACAAAAATTACCGCAATTAAATTACTTATAATATTATTATTCATCTTAACGTGTAAAAGATTATAAATTAGAAGAAAAGTAGATACATATAATGTTAAAAAACTAAAGAAAAATAACATTAATACATTTTTGTTATTTTTTCTGTCTCCATTCACCAGATATCACATGTCTTTCTTTATGTTATTTTACAAAAATCTAGTCTCACCGTTTTTCTTTTATACAAACACCAATATTTTTATAATGGATAAAAAGAGGAGAATAATATGTTAGATAAAAATACATTTTTAAATGTTCCTAATATTTTTAGAGGCGTACCTTTCTGGTCTTTAAACGATCAATTAGAAAAAAAGGAAATTATTAGGCAGATCCATCTAATGGAAAAAGGAGGATTAGGAGGATTCTTCCTACATGCCCGAGAAGGACTTATAACACCTTACTTATCGGATGAATGGATGGAAATAATCAGGATTGCTGCTGAAGAAGCTAGAAAAATCGGAATGTATGCTTGGCTTTATGATGAAGATCGATGGCCAAGTGGCTTTGCCGGAGGTATAGTTCCAGCAATGAAAGAAGAATACAGACCCATGGCATTGATGCTAACCATGTATGAAAGGCTTGACAAAGTTGAGGATGCTTTGATAATATTTAAAGGAACATTGGAAAGAAATAATATTTTAGATTTAGAAGTCGTTAAGGAAACTGAAAAAACTGAAAAAGGAAAAATTTATTTATATTTTGTAAAAGTGAAAGCTCCACTCGGTCAAACATGGTTCTCTAATTTCTCTTATATTGATACTCTGAATCCTAAAGCTGTTTCAACTTTTATCAAGGTTACTTATGAAAAATATTTTAAATATTTGAAAGAATTTTTTGGTGACTCAATACCAGGCATCTTTACAGACGAACCAAATATCTCTGCTAATAGTTTCCCAACAATAAATTTCAACCGAGGACCTAAGTATCCTCCTGCATTTCTTCCCTGGACTGAAAACTTACCCAAGTTATTTAAAGTTACATATGGGTATGACTTACTTGAAAACCTGCCAAGTCTTTTCTTTGATGTAGGTGATTACACTAAAGTTAGATATGATTTCTGGAAACTTATAACAAAACTATTTGTTGAATCCTTTAGTAAGCAAATCTATGAGTGGTGCAGTAAACATAACCTCAAATTCACAGGTCATTATCTTTACGAAGATAATCTTTTGGGACAACTTATTCATGCTGGCGCAGTAATGCCACACTATGAATATGAACATGTTCCTGGTATTGATCATCTAGGGAGGAATATAGATCGTCATCTTACCGTAAAGCAGGTTGCAAGTGCTGCTAACCAACTAGGCAAACAAAGAGTCCTTTGTGAAGCATATGGTGCGAGTGGTCAAAATCTTTCATTTGAAGATAGGAAATGGATAGGGGATTGGCTATATGTTTTAGGAGTTAATTTATTGAATCATCATTTAGAGCTTTATACGATGAGAGGTAAGAGAAAAAGAGATTATCCTCCTAACCTATTTTGGCAACAGCCATGGTGGAAATATAATCGTTTGATAGAAGATTATTTTGCTAGACTTAGTTATATTTTATCCCAAGGTGAAAGAATAGCTAATATTTTATTACTTCATCCTATTGGTAGTGCTTGGGCTTTATATACTCCATTGAATACATCAAAAGTAAAAGAACTCGATAAAAAATTTCTATGGCTTACAAAAGAACTGTTAAACCTTAAACTTGATTATGAGCTAGGAGATGAAATGCTTATAGAAAAATATGGAAAAGTAGAAGGAAAAACTTTTATTATAGGAAGATCGAAATATTCTGTTGTTATTATACCTCCTTCAGTAACATTATCAAAAAGAACTATTGAACTTTTAGAAGAATTCATTGAAAATGGCGGTGAAGTTATCGCATTTGAACCTTTACCCTATCTTACAGATGGTCGGCAAGACGAAAGATTAGAGAAAATATTATCAAAAGTACATGTAATAAAATTAGATAAAAAGGATCTACTTTCCACGCTTAGAAGATTTCAAGACTATATATTGATAGAGAATGATCATGGAGAAATAATAGAACCATTGTGGTATCATTTGAGAAAAATAAATGATGTGTTTGCATTGTTTATCGTTAATACGAATAATAAGGAAGGATATAAAGCTAAGATTAAAATAAAGGAACATTGTTATGTTGAAGAATGGAATCCTATTACAGGAAAAATAAATTCTATATATCCTGAAAAGGAAGGAAAGTACATGATCATTGAGAACTATTTCTCTCCTTCAGGATCTATTTTGCTGGTATTTTACCCAGATAAAAGGCCTTTACTAAAGGGTGAAATACCTAAATATTCTCTTGAGAAAGAAGTAGAATTTAGCGATGAATGGAATTATGAATTTGAAGGTTATAACTCACTTTTACTAGATTATTGTAAAGCTGATATAGAAGGCATATATGACATTGATAAAAATCAAAGAATTCCTGTTTTAAAGGCGCATGAATTAGCAAAGCGAGCAGGATATGGGAATAAAATATCTTTAAAATTTGAATTTAATGTCAGTTTTAAGAAACAAACTGACAAAAAAATATTCCTAGTAATGGAGACTCCTGAAAAATTTGAAATAATATTAAATGGAGAAAAATTAGAATATAATAAAGACGAATACTGGATAGATACATCTTTTAAGATGATTAAGATAGATGACAAGATAAAGAATGGAACTAATGAAATCATACTTAGAGGAATATTTGACTTTGATATAGAATTAGAAAACATATACATAGTTGGTAATTTTGCTGTTAAGAATATCGATAACAAAGAATTTGTCATAGTCGATCTACCTGAATTATTAAAATCTGGAGATTTTGTATACCAAGGATTTCCTTTCTTCGCAGGATCAATTATTTTAAAGAATAACTTAAAAATCGAAGAAAAAACAGATAAAGTGATTTTGTCTATAGAAGGTTTGAATTCTATTGTTACAGAAGTCAAAGTTAATGATAAAATTGTTGGATATATCTTCCTTCATCCACATGAAATAGATATCACAGATTTTATAAAAATAGGATTAAACAGCATTGAATTAAAATTAGTAAACTCATTAAGAAATCTCCTTGGGCCACATCATCATAAAGCCGGCGAACTCTTTGCTGTTGGTCCAGGTTCATTTTTAGATGAAAACAACTGGACTGATAGCTATAACTTCGTTCCATTTGGACTTAAAAAAGTTACTATAAATTTTTACAGAAAAATATAGGCCTTAATTTTTGAGGGAATAATATGGTATACTTATATGGTAAAAATTATACAAAGGAAGAATTATTGAAGAAGGTTGGGAGCCTACAACAAATATTCTATAATAGGATGTTTGAGTTTATTGATGGAAAGGAAAAAGGCGTTAGAGGTATTGATATAAAAAATCCGTCAGGGCTAAGCTTTATAGTTTTGTTAGATAGGGGGATGGATATTCCCTTTGCTGAATACAAAGGTATTTCGTTAGGATGGAATAGTCCTATAGGATATGTATCACCATCATTTTATGAATCCGAAGGTGATGAATGGCTAAGAGGATATTTTGGAGGTCTTCTTACTACATGTGGACTTACCTATTTGGGGGCACCGAATATTGATCTAGGTGAGATATTAGGATTACATGGAAGAATATCATATACTCCTGCTGAAAGGGTAAGCATTAATGAGAAATGGCATAAAAATGAACTCACCTTAGAAATAGTTGGAAAAATTAGAGAAGCTAAGGTATTCGGACCTAATATCTTATTGGAAAGAAAGATTTCAACATCTATATACTCTAAGAAAATATTGATTGAAGACAAAGTAAGAAACGAAGGTTGGACTAGACAACCATTGATGATTCTTTATCATATAAATATAGGTTTTCCTATTCTCGATGAAGGATCTTATCTTGTATCAACTTCTATAAAAGTTGCTGCTAGAGATGATGAAGCTAAGGAAAAGATCGAAGAATTTAATATCTTTCATAAACCAGTTAAAGGATATAGAGAAAAAGTATACTTCCATGAACTCGTTGGCGACAGAGAAAAATACGCTTATGCGGCAATTATAAACGAGAATCTCTTTGATGGAATAGGTGTATATATTAAGTTTAAAAAAGATACTTTGAAAAGACTAATTGAATGGAAAATGTTAGGTGAAGGAACATATGTCGTTGGAATAGAACCCTCGAACTGTTTTGTTATGGGCAGATCCTGGGAAAGAAAGAAGGGATTGCTTGAATATATTGATCCACAAGAAGAAAAAAGTTTTAGTGTTGAAATAGGAGTACTTGATGGAAAAAATGAAATTCAAAAGTTTAAAGAAAAAGTTCAGAAAGTCAAAAAAGGCGCTGAACCAGAACTATATGAAAAATTGGATTTATTTTTGAAAAATATAGCATAAAAATATTGATTATTTTATTTATTAACTTCTTATAAATATTATTTATCTTATAATACATTGATTCATTTTTATAAACTGCAATTTTATATATAATACTATGCAAAGGAAAGAATTTAAAGGAGTTTTTCCTCCCATAATAACGGTTTTCAACAAAGATGAAAGCATTAATATCGAAAGTTTTAAGGAACATGTTGATTGGCTTATTGAAAATGGAGCTGATGGTATAATAGTTGGTGGAAGTACAGGAGAATTCTTTAATATGACTCTCGAGGAACGTAAAAAAATGATCGATATTACAATAGACCATGTTAATGGAAGAGTTCCTGTTTTAGCAGGCACAGCTGATTGTAGTACAAGAATGACGATCGAGCTATGCAAATATGTCGAAGATGCAGGTGCTGACGGGGTCTTAATAGTACCTCCCTATTATTATAAACCTAACGATATAGAAATATACGAACATTACAAAGCAATCTCACGTGCTATTGATATACCTATAATGTTATACAATAATCCAGGAGCCAGTAAGGTATATGTTAACCCAGATCTGCTTGTTAAAATGGCTAAAGATAATATAATTAGCTACGTTAAGGAGACTCACGGAGATGTAGCTTTTGTACATGAGATAATTCTTAAAGGTAATGGTGAAAAACCAGTTGTATTTTTTGGTAGAGATGAAAATGCTTTTGAAGCCTTTATAATAGGTGCTGTGGGATGGGTTTCTGGAGCAACTAACGCAACTATAAAACTTCAGAAAGAAATATTCGTAGAAGCTGTTATAAACAAGAATTATCAAAAAGCAAGAGAGCTATACTATAGGATATTACCATGGTTCTTACTAACTGAGAGAAGGGGAAGATGGCTAGCCTATGTAAAAGCTGCTCTTAAATTAATGGGCATGGATCGTGGCAATCCCAGACGTCCTATTCTTCCTTTAAATAAAAAGGAAGAAAAAGAAGTTGAGGAAGTGCTTACAAAAATAGGATTGTTATAAAAACTATCCTGCTCCTCCAGACGCACAGGCACAAGCGCAACTTACACATGCACATGCACATGCACAACTTACACATGCACAAGATGAAGAATATATAGGTCTTGATCTGCTCTCCGATTTACCGCTTGATCGACCTTCAATAACTTTAGCCACTTTTTCTGAAAAACTCTCAACATTTTTTACAATATTCTCTGAAACTCTTTCCATATTTGAAGCTATACTGTCTGCTACTTGTACAATATTTGGAGGTTTCTGAGCATATTCTCTTCTCGAACTCAAAGGTAATGTGCGAGACCACACAGGTATATATTGTATATCTACAGGTGTTGGGTCACTAAGAATTATCCTAAACTTAGAATAATATTCGGGGTCAAGAAGCAACCAATCCATTTTGTCCTGAGCTTTCTGTAACTTTAGAAACGGTGTCTTCGCATTTTGTACCTCATTCCATGCTCTTAAAACAATATTTTTATAATATTCAATAGTTTCCTTTCTGCTATAACCCCTCATTTTATTCGCAACACCCTTATCTAACGTATCTATAACCTTTATCAAACAATCTTCATTGAGAAGACCATCCTCTCTTATACATCTTAGAAAACTTCTTTCATAGTATCTAAGTCGACCCTTAAATTCTTCATTCTTTTCTAATCTAAGAGGATTTACTGAAACAATCTGAACTACATTTTTCTTAATAAGAGAATATAGTATCATAGTTAATATCTTCGAATAGTTTGGTTTAGCTTTCTCGCTTTCAATAATCCAAGCAGCTTCTGGAGCATACAATCCCTTTCTTGGACCAAGAGCTTCGATATAAAGCTCAGGTTTAACGTAAATAATTTTCTTTAAATTTTTTATAAAAAGATAGGCTATGAATATAAATGGAATAGTGAAGAATAAAAAGATAAGTAGTATAAAGAATATTCCAAACCAATCCTCTTCATTGGACGGTTCAGACAAAGTGACAGACAAATATTTTTCAGGGAAACTAACACCTATTTTAAATTTTTCATTAGGTTCTAGTCCATGTCTCTCCCAATATAATGCTATTCTTCCATCTACAGTAAATATATTATCATAATCAGGTACATTTTTTATCTCATTTTTCTTTACTCCTTCAGGTAATATAACTGTCAATCTTAAATCTTCCACCCTAACTGGGAACCAACTCGGTATAAATTGAAAACCTCCATTTCCTGGATTTGTCTTATCTTTAAACAGTAAGTCTTTAACTAAAACAACTAGGTAGAATGTTCTCGTATTACCCGAAGATATCGGTGAAGAAACATATAAAGTAACAGTTTTGGATTCTTTATCTATACTATAAGAAATTTTTTTACCTGTATCCAGCTCTTTAACTTCTAAGACTTTAAAATTACTATTAGGCATTCCAATAGCAACATATCTTTTAATAGTACCTTCATCAACGATAACCGTTAGGTTATAAACAAGAGTAATATAAGCATCCTTTTCAACTGTTAGCGTGACATATTCACGCAAAATTCTATATTTTAAAGTCTGGGAACAAACATTAGACGATAAACCTATGAATGCTATAAAGATCAGTATAATAACTATTAAACCATACTTTTTAGTATGCATAATGCTCATTTAACAATAGAGCAAAAAATAATTAAATTCTTTGATTATTCCATTATCTTTATAATCAGCTATTCAAACATATATTTATGGAAGTTAAAAAGATTGCACTATTTATTATAGCATCAATTTTACTATTATTAGGAGCAATTTTCTTAATTGCTTCAGTAGTTAGACCTGAAAGAATATTTGTTGGGGGGATTCTTTTTGGAGGAGGAATAGCTCTAGCGATATATGCATCAAAATCAAAACCTCAGATAGTAGAACTAAAAGTCTCGTGGGATCCTTCTGGAAAACTAACTACTGAAGAACTTAAATGTCCCTATTGTGGTGCAACCTTACCTCTACCTAAACCGGGTCAAGAATTTATTGTTTGTCCTTATTGTGGAAGAACTATAAAATTGATTGAAGAGCCTAAATGGTAATTCTTTATTAGTAAACTGTATATCTTTCATTAAATATATATTATGTGGTGAAAAAATTGCCAAAAGTTGTAAAGGCAGACAATAGATTAGAAGAATTTGACAAAAATAAGATTATTCAAAGCTGTATTAATGCTGGAGCTTCAGAAGGTGTAGCTAGAGAAATTGCAGATGAAGTAGAGAAAAAATTTCATGAAGGCATGAGAACAAGCGAAATAAGAAGAATAATTCTAAAAAGATTGGATGAAATAAATCCTGAATGGGCTGATAACTGGAAGTTTTATGATAGAATAGTTAAAGGAAGAATAACCTTTGATAGTGGAAAATATATTATCGTTGAAAAAGGAAATCTATATCTTGGAACCCAAGTTAAAGATATAGGTAAAAAAGGTTTAAGTAACGTAGAGGAGGTTGAAGCTATACTTAAAGAATTACAAGAAGATCTAGATCATGGTATATCTTCAAGAACAATCCATAATCGAACTAGGATTTTATTCTTGGCAGTAATACGTACAAAGAAAATGTCCAAAGAAGATAAACTAAAGGCTATTGAACTAATAAATGAATTTAGGAAAAAACAAGGTTGGAAACCATTTGAACTTAAGAAACATTTAAGCTAAAATATTATTTTTCTTCTGGTACTACTAGATTTGCCGGTATTTTATATTCTCTAATTTTTGCTTCTAATGGACATCCACCACCACATGAATCATAAAATGGACATTTCTGACATAAAGGATCAGCAAATTTTCGTTTTCTTATGTAGTCACATATCTTATGATGCCATATTTTATCCCATTTATCTTTGAGAATATTTCCTAATGGCACAAAATAGCTTTGACAAGGTAAAACTGTTCCATCTGGTTCTATAGCTATTGTTATTGAACAAGCAGAGCAGAATTTTAATCCAAGACCTAATTCTAATGGATTTAATTCACAATAACGAGTAACACCATACCATGTAAACTTCATACCATACTCATAAGTTTTTTCAAGTAAGTCCTCTAATGCTTTACGCGTTTCTTCAAAAGAAGGTTCGAACCAGTCTCTTACCTGTAAAGCCATTCCAGAATATATAAGTCTATTAGCCGACACATTTTTTACACCTAAACTATGTAAGAAAACAACGAAATCTTCTACATGATTAATATTCCATTTATTCAATGTTGTATTAACATCAACATATATTCCCGCTTTCAGCACATTTTTTATGCCTTCAACAGTTTCCTTCCAACTACCAGAAACTCGTGTAATTTTTTCATGTATTTCAGGAATGTGACTCTCAAGTGTTACTTGAACATAATCTAAGCCAGCTTCAGCCAATCTATTAGCGAAGTCGGCATCAGAGAGCTTTCTTCCATTCGTAACTAGGCCTGTAACAATACCTTTTTTCTCAGCATATCTTACCAATTCTATAAGATGCTCATAGAGAGTAGGTTCACCTCCTGTGAACAAAATATTTGGAACACCTACATCATATAGCTTATCTATCACATTTTTCCATTCTTTAGCACGCAGCTCTCTACTCTTTTTTCTTGGAGAAGAACTATAACAGTGAACACATCTATTATTACAGTCATAGGTAAGAGCTAAGTCGACTCGAAAGGGAGCACTGTTCTCAAACTTTAACGGATCAATTCTTTTTACACCTAGATAAGTTATAGGACAAAATTCCCCTACTATAAGACTATTAACCTTATATGCAATCTCTTCAAAATCCTTCTTAGCTTCTTCAAACGAAACATTCCTAAACTTTTTTACAGCTTCTTTTGCAGCCTTATCAGAATCATAACCACTAAGAAGTTTTTCTATAAAAAATGTTGCCGTGGGATTAGCATAAATAACTTTTGAAGACCTAATAATTAGTACGCCATAACCATTTTTCTCTCTCCTAAAATGAATCTTAGTACCAGTTTTAGGATCAATATATATCTTAAAACCCTTATCCCCTTTCATCATAAATAATCATCTTTCTAACTATAAAAATAAGAAAAATATAAAATATAACTATATTGCAACCACTCATAAATTCTGAATATATAGTATATTTTACCTCAAATAATATTATTGATAAGAGACCATTAAGTTTCTTTGAGGATTACTATCTTTTATCAAATAGATGGCAAAGAAAAGTCTTTGTAGGTTGCTAAAATACCTATAGGTTTAAAGATATAAAGGATGAGTGACAACCTATAACATTATAAAAAATATTAAGAAATAAATATAACATATCATAGATACTTAAGTTATCTTACTTATACTAGATCTATAGATGTTATAATTTTTACTTCCAACCCTAAGATCCTCTTTAATACATCCTTGTTCTGTTCTAACTTATTTATTAGTTTTTTATCATCTGTAACTAAGGACAAGTTATTTTCGGCTGCAGCCACAATATAGGATGCATCGTAAAATGTTATCTTTAATTTATATGCTATTTTAAATACTGCATCTAGATTCTCTACCTTTATTATTTGCATCTTATCCTTAACGATTAATATCATATTCAATAATTTTGAAGCCTCATCTACTTCTATCCTCTTCTGTAGCTTTGCCTCCTTCCATATAGCATTACCTATCTCATAGAAGGTTAGATCCAATACATAGTTGCCAACTAGAATATTAAACGCTTTTCTTTTTTTCTTTCTTATAATGTTGAGAAATGAAGAAGCATCAAAAAGAAAAATCATAATTCTTCCCTAGTTGATCTGATAATATTTATTAATTCTTCCTCAGGGATCTTTTCAAGAATTTTTCCAGCTTCATCCAAGAGCTTCTTCAGTTCTTTCTCCTCCCTCTTCTCAACTTCTCTTTCTAGAGCCTCTCTGATTACTTTGCTTATAGGTATATTATAAGCTTTAAGTTTCCTGTAAACTTTTTTCTTAATTTTAGCTGACACAGTAACATAACTCATTTTTATATCACATAATATATGAATTAATATAATACTTAAAAATACTTCCATAATTGGTATTACAAAAAATATACTTCTATATTATATATTATGTTAAATTACTTTAATCGAGAAAATGACATTATATAACGAATTTAGCCAAAGATAAGTGATTACTCTTATCAATGATATTTGCTAATATAGGAGAAAGCATTCTATTATATGAGATTAAGCTATTCTCAAGTAAACTGAACTCACGTTATCTCTTTGTCAATTAAATCTTTAAACTCCTCCCGCATACGTATAAGTTTAGTTTCGCCTTTTTCAACAGCTATTACAGCAGACCTACGTCTTGAATTATAATTGCTAGACATACTTACACCATAGGCTCCGACATCCAAAAACATTAAGATATCCCCTCTCTTGACAGCTTGGAGTTCAATATCCTTAGCGAAAACATCAGCCGATTCACATACCGGGCCACCAACACTATAGATCCTCTTTTCATTTGACGAACAAGTTAAACATATGATTGGATGATAGACATCATATAAAGCAGGCCTAATGAAATCGTTCATTCCAGCATCTATAAGTATCCATTCTCTTTCGTCAACTTTTTTAACATAGTTTACCTTAGTTAATAATACTGCAGAATCAGCCACAATGTATCTTCCAGGTTCTAAAATAATTTTAATATCTCCTATATCCAATATTTTTTCCTTTATACTTTCTAAAATAGGAGAAAGATACCTGTGTAAAAGTTTTTTATCCTTTATTACTGGTATACCACCACCTATATCCAAGTATTCTATATCATAGCCTCTATCAATAGCAAAAGCAATAAGTTTAGAGACTTTATCAATAGCGTCAATAAAAGGTTTTGAAGAACTGATATTCGATCCCAAATGAAAATGAAAACCTTTAACATTAACGTTATCGAATTTTTTAACCATGTCAATATTCCTAATTATCTCTTCATAATCTATTCCAAATTTATTATATCTTGAGCCAGTTCTCAAATATTCATGAGTATGCACATTTATTTTAGGATTAACACGTAGCCCAACATCGACGGTAATATTTCTTTTTCTAGCTATTGCAGAAATAACTTTAATCTCATCCAATGACTCACAGTTTATCGAATAAATTTCCTGCATCAAAGCATACTCTATCTCAGAATCACTCTTACTGACACCGTCAAAGATAATCTTGCCCTTTCTAAAACCAGACTTTAAAGCAATATACAGTTCTCCGTCTGAGACAACTTCGGCACCTAACCCTAATTCATTCAAATATTTACATATATATAGAAGAGAACAGGCCTTACATGCATAAGCAACAAGATAATTTTCTAGATAAGAACGTAGTATGTTGTCTAAGTTAGATACTCTTTCCTTAATTATGTCTAAAAAATATACATAGAGAGGCGTATTATATCTTTTGTAGGCATCAAGTAATAAATCCTTATATCTATATAGGAAAAAATTATTCATATAACTTCACTTTATCTATTTTTTCCTGAAAACTTTTATTCTCCTTTCTCCATTCTATTTCATATTTCTCAATCTCCAGATCCCCTTCTATAATCTTTCTAACTTTATCTGTGCCAGCTAAGCGATCAATAGAATAAACATCATTCCATTTCTTCCATTCAAAAAATTTAGGGTATAACTCTCTAATTTTCTTTAACACTTTAACTATAGAGTTAAAAAATCCATTTTTATTCTTGTTAAGTATATGAATATATACCCCGCCACATAATTCATCTCTGTACTTGCTATAGTAAGGTCTAAAATAGATAGGACGAAAATATAGATTATCTATATTCAGTTTATTAAGTTCTCTACTTAGTTCTCTAGGCTTAATCCAAGGAGCACCAAGTACAAAAAATGGTGAAGAAGTACCTCTGCCTTCGGAGATATTTGTACCTTCTAACAGACATGAACCAACATAGATAAGTGCTGTTTCCCATGTAGGAATATTAGGCGATGGTGGAATCCAGTAAAGGCTGGTGTCAGTCCAAAAAAATGTTCGTCTCCAACCTTTCATTCTTAAAACTTTTATATCTCCACCTAATCCAAGTACATCACTATAATACTTTGCTAATTCTCCCACTGTAAGACCATACCTTACTGGTATAGGAGCTATACCTACAAACGACTGAAACTCCTTCTCTAGTATGGGCCCCTCAATATTAATACCATTAAGAGGATTCGGACGATCCAATACTAGTAGAGGTATTCCAGCCTTTGAAATAGAAGTCACAACATAGTATAGTGTAGAGATATAAGTATACCATCTTACACCAATATCTTGAAGATCATAAATCACAAAATCTAGACTCTTCAATAGGTCTATAGGAGGGACTCTGTTATTGCCATATAAACTATAAACTTGTACATCATAGTCTTCATCATGATATGATAATACTCTTTCGCCTGCGTAAGCAGCACCATATAATCCATGTTCGGGAGTAAATACTACTTTAATATCACCGCCCTCCTTTCTAACTATATCAATTAAATAGCGAAAACTCCCATCATAGCTTGTATGATTACATACTAATCCCACATTAGCATGAGACAATACGATATTCTCTAATGAATCTATTCCTAAAATAGTTCTATTAATCATAGCATTATTACCAAAAAAGAATAGATATTTATATTCTAATACATATTTCTCAATAATTATCCTACATAAATAACGACGCCACTAGGTAAAGCCGCCTCAGGTATTGTAATAATATCTGGAGCTGTCTTTACTCTGTCTCCAACATTCACTTTTCCACTTATAATCTTTGCCTTAACAAAAAATTTTACAACTTGGCCTCGTTTTTTCAGGCTTTGCTATAAACATTGTATTCTGAGGAGTAACAATTATCACTCTTTCATTGCTTCTTAAAAATAGAATAGTGGATAACAGAACTGTATTAACAATCGTTAATAGCAATATTGTAGCTAATATAACTACAATAGCTTTGTCGTACCTATACCCTTTTTTCTATACTCTTTTCTAACTTCTATATCATAGACATAGCATATCTTCTCATACGTTACTGTACGTTTATTAAATGCTCTCAAAGGTTTCTACACTTTTAGAAAACTTGAAGAACTATTAGGTATACCTTCACAAGTGTTATGGAGATACATAGCTTAATAAATATTCCTGAGAAAAATACTGCTGAAAAGATTATTAAAAAATCGAAGAAGAAAAACCAGTTGAGAAAGTTATAAACAGTATTGCTATAGTTAACAGATACGGCTTTGTTAATTCTCTAAACTTTTGTTATAATATCGGTTTCTTAAATATAGTTGGGTATAAAGCTTGGAAATTTACTAAAGGAACAGAAATAGATATAGTAATGTCGACATCTAGAAACGGTGATCCACTAGCAACGATAGTAGCAGAATGGTTAAAAGCTAAGATATGTCCTGTAAAAAGACTGCCTCTAATAGATAATGAAAAGTATGTTAGCGAAAACTTTATTTCATCAATGACTAACCAATATTTTCAAATATATGTACCTAAAGATTTCTTAGAGAAAAATAAGAAGATACTAGTTGTAGAAGATATATTAAACAAAGGTAATTCAACTAAAGCATTAGTAATACTATTATCTAAACTAAAGATTCATGTATAGGGAAATCTACAATTATTTCATTAAATGATGAAGGAAAAACAACTTAAAAACATACGGTATAGATAATTTTGAAATATTGAAGAATATAAAAATATAATTTATTTAATATATCTTCTTCATCTCCTTCTTCTTCATCTTCAAATTCTTCAAATTCGTTAAGATATATTTTCTTTTCTTTTTTAACAATAATTAACTGAGCACCGCAGTTTGGACATTCTATTATGTCACCTGGAGTATAATCTTCTTCTATCTCTATAAACGTGCCACATACAGGACATCTAGCTTTTGGTATTTTCTCACCAAGAAAACCTTATACTAGACCATACTAAATATTCTTGTAGCATCACAAAAATCTATATATATAAAAACAATATAAGAGAAGAATCTGAAAATAAACTATTATATTAATATTTTTATAAAAACTATACACTTAAGGTCTACATCAGAATGTAAAGATGAGTAGAATATTTATCAAAGAAAATAGAGTTAACAATCGAATATTCCTAATATTTTAAAATTATTTTTTAATATTTTACCTCTTTTATTCTTCCTGTCTTTTTTAGTTCATTTGCTAACTTAATAGCCCTCGTAGGAATCCATTTTACTTCCTTTAGCAATTTTATGGCATCTTCATAGCTTATACCTGCCTGAACCATAACTATACCAGCAACAACATTATAATCAGCTTGTTCAAGCACCTTTGTAGATGTCTCATAGTCTATACCTGTCTCCAATATCAATATTCTCTTTGCACGTTCCTTTAATTTTTTACTTACAGGTTGCAAAGCAACCATGAGATTACCATGTACACGGCCAAGACGTACCATTATCGCAGTACTTAGCATCGTCAACGTCATCTTCTGGGCAGTAGCTGCCTTCATCCTAGTAGACCCAGTAATTACCTCGGGTCCAGTTCTCAATACAATTTTTATATCTGCATATCTCGTTATTGGACTATTAGGAACAGATGTTATACATACAGTTTTTGCTCCTATCTCCTTTGCATATCTGAGCGAAGCAACTACAAAAGGTGTGCGACCACTAGCACTTATACCTATTACAACATCCTTAGATGAAAGTCTACGACCTTTAAGTTCTCTCACAGCCATCTCTTCATCATCTTCAGCAGCTTCAATAGGTCTAACCATTGCCCCTGGACCACCAGCAATTATAGCCTCAACCATCTCTGGACCAACATTATATGTAGGTAAAAGTTCAGCAACATCAATGACGCCAAGCCTACCACTAGTACCAGCACCGACATAAAACCATTTACCTCCCTTTTTTAATGCATCTACTATTGCATCAACAGTTCTTGCTATTTCAGGTAGAGCTTTCTCTACAGCAAAAGCAACCTTCTTATCCTCATCATTTATAATCTTTAAAATATCTATAGTGTCTAATTCACTTAAAGCCTCTGTAGCAGGATTTTTTTGCTCCGTTTCAAGTTTTGAAATCTCTTTAAAAACTCTAATATCTTCTTCTCCCATCACATAACACCGAGACGAACTTTACTGAAAAAAACCATCTTATGTATAAATACTTTCCTTATTTTAAAAAATGTAAAATTAGAAAGGCAAAGGCCATACTGATTTAGAGAAAATCACTGCTGATACTGCTAGAGTTATTGCTATAGAAGACCCTATAGCATAACCACCAATCATCATATACGCATATTCCCTAATTTTTACTTTATGCTTCAAAGCATTCTCTATAATTTTTACGGTTATGGCTCCTAAGAATAAAGCTAAAGGCGTAGGCAATGGATTTGATATACCCATCATAACACCAATAGAAGAATAAGGAATATGTATAAAACTAGCAATAAGAGATAATAAAAGTAAACCACCAAAACTTCCCAAAGTTAATAATGGATTAAAGCTATATACTTTTCTAGTATACCATAACATGCTTTGTCCAGCATTAATTGGCCAAAAAATCTGAGCATATTGAAACATCGGAGAAGGAACTGGTGATATTTTCCAAAGATATTCTGAATATAAAAGATTAAAGATGATAGCTATTGGAGTAGCTACTATAATTACTGCCTTTATATAACTACTAAATGTACATCTAACACCTTTAGAAACATAGAAATTTTGAGTCCATCCGCTTCCATAATTTACACCTAGAGGCGTAAACCATGGCCGTATTCCTAATTTACTATATATCGGAATATTATATGAAACCATAGTTAGATTAATAATATTTTGATTGAAATACGGTATATTTAAATAAAAACCAGTTTCTGCATATGCTCTAATACTTATAAAACCATGAATAAAAGGCCAAATAACAATTAGAAAAAGTAGAGGAATTATAGGAAAACCTTTTATCATTACTTGTGATACAATTAAAAACCATGTTATTGTTGCAACAAGATATATAATAATTATAGACTTTAGTGACAAATATCCTATCTTTCTATTTTCTACACTTATTTTTGATAAAGATCCAACAGCTGAAATAAATCCTTTTTTACCTTTTATTAATTGTTCAATAAAAACTCCAAATGCTATTCCTATACTTATAGGATACCAAACATATATACTTGACCAAAACATTATATCTGATAACTTCATTCCATAAGGAAATATCACCCATTTTGGAATAAGTTTTGGAAAATACCATACAACGATAGGATTACCTAGTACAGAGGAAATAAATGAACTAATAAACATCCATAAATCTGTCTCATAAGGCAATATTATTCCAAGCATATAGATGAGAAAATTTGTATCAATACCTATCATTGCTCCTGGAAGAATACTTCTAAATGATTCAGTCATATCATACCAAGGATAAGGTATTATAATAAAAGTCTCTCCTAGTAGTGCTTGTGAAAGTAGCGGAACACAATATGCAATAAACGAATAAATAAAACCGATTAACCCAAAAAGTACTAGAACCCTTATTTTTTCTGGTTTTCTCTCCTCTAATTGAGATATTATTTCTACGTCAACCCGTGCCATAGGAAAAGGTAATTTTTCAGTCTCTACAAACAATTCATAAAAGAAAATAAATAATAAAAAAATATAAAGTATTTATATTAAATAAGGTAAATAATATTTAATACTTTATCAATATATTTTTTACATTTTGCATATATTTTTAGAAATAAATTTATAACTCTTATTAAATAAAAACTATTGAAAATAACTTTGATTTATATTATATAAATAAAGTTAAATTTTTATTCATTAAAAAAGTTATATGACCTTTCTATAAAAATAAATCACCAATTTTATAAATAATTTTATTATAAAATTTTTGATCAAATTTTTCATATTTATATTTATAACATATCATAAGAGCCCCCACTGTATTACTTACCCTTTTTACAGAAAACTGAAATCTAGGATACTTTTCTATAATATATTCCTCTAATTTTTTTCTAAATAGCTCTACATTTAGCATAAGACCTCCAGTGGCATAAATTTTAAAAGTATCAGTAGGAGATAAACCTATTTTGCTAGCCACGACATCTATCATAACAAATAGTTCTAACGAAGCCTCATCAAATATTTTTTGAGCTATCTCATCCCCTTCTTTGGCTGCTTCATTTACAATTTTAGAAAGTTCAGATATTTTTCTAGGTGATATATAACCTTTGTATATAATTGGAATAATTTCTTTAAGTGTACTAACATTGAAGAAATCATTTATTTTTCTTATAAGAATAGTTTTCCCTATTCTTCCATCAAAGCTCATAAAAGCATATTTTAATGCCCTTCTACCTACCCAATATCCACTTCCTTCATCATCAATTATATATCCCCATCCTCCTACTCGATGACATATATTTTTTCTACAACCATAAACAAACGAACCTGTACCAGCTGATACAACTATACAATCCTTACCTCCTCCTAATGCTAGAAAAGTTGCCTCTATATCACTAATAAGTTTAAAATACTTTATACCTACTCTTCTTATAATATTTGATATTCTTCTCTCATTCATAGTCACTCCAGCTAAATCGAAACAAAAAACCGAATCATCAAAACTAATAGTGTTTCGCAATTTTTCTAAAATATTTCTTATGTTTCTCTCAAACTTTATATCTCCTAGAGTATTAATGTTCAGAGGAGGACCATCAAAATATTTTAGAATATTACCACTCTCATCGGTAACTACAATTCTTGAACCTG
>Ga0164318_10000602_pt1 | contig 28573 bp, 20 predicted proteins | sample GuaBasSedimGuay9_FD_113734 | JGI IMG/M metagenome (GOLD analysis project Ga0164318, IMG submission 113734) | Subseafloor sediment microbial communities from Guaymas Basin, Gulf of California, Mexico - Guay9, Core 4571-4, 0-3 cm | ecosystem: Environmental > Aquatic > Marine > Hydrothermal vents...
ATCTCAATGAGCTTAGCCAAGATTTCACTCAATTTGAGTAAATCGCGAGGATTATGGTAATCAAAGAATTCTGCAGCTTTTTGGAGCATTTGAAACCCTCGATAAAGAAAAGAAGAATAATTGGGCTGAAGAAAGTACTCCGCAACGTATTCTAAGTAAGACAAGCCCAAAAAGTAATTTTTCCTAGGTGAAAATTTAAAATTCTTTTCATAAGCTTTCCACATTTGTTCTAAATTATTTGATTTTTTGTAAAATTGACCCCAAAGGAAGTTGAATTCTATTTCATAATCTGATCCATATTTTTCTGGGTTTTTTATACCAAGGAGTCGTTCTTTGGCAGAGTCTAACCATCCTTCTTCAATATCCCAATGAATATGCCACAGTTCTATTTGCAGAACCATTTTTGATTTTTCTTTCCCGTTTGGAAAATCATTTAGAACGCTAAATAGGATTTCTTCGTGTTTTACTTTTTCTTTTTCATTGCTTCGATAAAATGCTAATTTCATGAGATAGAAATGCAAATGTAAAATTTTCAATATCGGTGTTGTCCCATTTTTGGCGAATTCAAGACCTTTAAGCAAATACTCGATTCCTTGAGTGTAATTTTTCAATTTTTCGGAAATTTCAGCCAATGAATAACATATTTCAATGCAAAAATTGGGATAATGGTTTGATTTAATTTCATTTAGTAAAGGAAGAAGATATTGTTCAGCGTTTAACCAATCTTTTTGATAAAACATAAATTTTGCTCTTTGAAACCGCCATAGATAGATTAGATCTCGAAAATTTTGGGGTTCAAAATCCTGTTTTTTATTAATCTGAGATGCATGTAGTATTGATTTTAATCCTTCAAACACGAGTATCGGAAAAAATAGGCCATAACTTTCTTCAAAATAACTTTTTTCCAAGAGAAATTTCTGTTCTGAAAAAGGTAATAAGAATTGAGAATTTACTTCAATTTCCTCCTTCATAAAAGATAAAATTTCTTGCGAAAAACCCCTTCCATATGAAATCCAATCCTGAATTAGAATTTTCCAATCGATTTGAAAATCAGATTGATGAAGTTGAAATTGTAAAAAGGGAAAAAGAACATGTGATTCAATTCCAAACCGAAACCATATATTTTTGTATTTTATATCGCGACAAAATGATATACTCCCAGGTTCTCCCACCAGAAATTCTTGAAGATATTCTTGATGTGAGGTGTTGGTGAAAACCCCAACTAAGTGTTGTTTTTTAAATGGAATATTTGAATGAAGTTCAGGGGGGAAATTTGTAGTCATTTCAAAGCAATTTTGTTCTGCGAGATATGAATATATTTCTGATAATTGTTCTGAAATTTGCAAGAAATCATCGAACTTCAACAAAAAATGATTCCGGAGAGGTTTATATGCTTGAAAATCTGAAATAGTATCATCATAGGAAATCTCAGACTTTGAGGCGTAAATTTGATTAAAAACAGAATTTAAAGCATTTTCGAATTTGTCCAGCGTAAAATACGGATTTAGAGGGTATTCATCAATTAAGTAATTGTAGTAAGTCATTGTTTTGGTTAGAAAACTTCGCAAAAATTCCTCAAATTTTGAATCCAACCATCTTGGGCGAAAATAGCAAGAAATGTTAAAAGAACAAAGTTCAAGAGGAATTGGGTTTGAAATCGGAAGAAAAATGGGCAGTTTTATCCTGAAACTAATCGAAATTTCTGGTTCTGTCAAAATACTATAACGGAAATAGTTGTGATATCGATTAGAGGCTTCAAATCCAAGTAATTTAAAGATTTCATGAAATTTTTCAACGGGTTTGTAAGAGAGGCGTTCGATTTATATCACCTAAATTTTAATTCTATGTACTCATATGTAGCAATCCACTAATGAAAAGTAACACTCCTCCAATTATAAATAATCCGAGTGAGAGGTTTTGGGGGAAATCTACGGTTGAAGATGTCGGAATCAGCATCATTATTAGCCCAAAGATGAAAAAACTTAACCCAATAATAAAAACTGCGCCTCCATATAATTTTGCAATTTTACGTATTTTAGTTAACACCATATTTTCTTGAATTCTAGCTTCTGCTTCACGAATTGTTTTTTCCATAGAACCGAGTTTTTTTCGCAGAGCATTTAAGTTAGATTCTGCCTCTTTGAGGGTACGTTCTGAATTTACTTTCTTTTGCTCAAGTTTCTCATATTCTTCTTTAGCATCTTTCAGTTTATCAATCAGTATACGATATTTTTTTTCAATATTTTCTTTTTCTTCCCTTTTCGCAATGTAATCTTTATCGAATTCTTCCATTCTTTGAGTCTGTTGGGCAATAATTGTTTCGTTTCCCTTAATTTTTTCCATCAAACGTCCAAATGTTGTGGAATATATGTTTACTTGTTCAGTTAATGTATTTAGTTGTTCTTTACGTTCTTCCAGATGTTTATCTAAGAGTCTAATGCTATCCGTGAGATCAGAATTTCGTTTTTCTAATTGTGGTATTATTTCATCAAGTTCTGCCTGTTTTTCTGTGACTTCCATAAGTTTTGCAGTTCGCTCATCGATTTTTTTCTGAATTTGTTGTAGGTATTTTTCCCGCACATCTATAGCTGATTTTAATTCTTCTAGTTCTTTTTCTTTTTCAGTATATTCTGATTTAACTTGCCCGTGCTTTTCGACATATTCCAAGTGTTCTCGTTCCAATGTTTCTATGTATTCCTTCATTTCCATTATTTTATTTGTCTTTTCTTCAATTTGTGTTGATAATTCTTGGAATTCTTGTTTTTTTATTGGAAGCTCATGATCGAAATGACTGAATTCTTCAACAATTGTGGTTAAATCTTTTTGACGTTCAAGAATTTTCTTTTCTAAATCATCCAAATATTTTTCCCGCAAGGAAAGTGATTCTTTTAATTTTACTAATTGGTTCTCTTTTTCATTAATATCTTCTTTTAATTTTGTTAAAGTGGAGCGATTTTCTGCGATTTCCTGGTCCAATGTTGATAAATAGTTTTTCTTATCCGAGAAATCTGATGATAAATGATTGTACTGGTTTTGAAGTTTTGACATATCTTCAATAATTTTCAAATGTTCTCGGGTTACCGCCCCAAGTGTAGATTCCATTTCACTCGATTTCTTTTGAAGAGAATCGATGGAAGTTTTTAGATGATTTTCGAGTTCTTCCAAAATTTCACGCTGCTGAACCAAATTTTCAATCTTTTTATTTATTTTTTCTAAATTTGCCTCTTTCTGGCTGTAAAGTGATTCAATTCCTGATAATTTCTCATTGTATTTCTGCAAGGATTCTTGTTGGGTTTTAATTTGGAGATTTAAATTATTCAAAATTTCTTTCTGGTGATCAATTTTCTCCTGCAAATCATCCAATGCAAGAACTAATTCCTTTCGAGTCGTTTCTTCTTTGCTCGGTGTTTCTTCCAAAGTATGCTTGGCTTCCCGAAGCTGCTTATCGATCGTATCTCTGATATCTTTTAAATCTTTAATTTGATCTTTTTCAAGTCGCTCTTTGGGTGCAGAAGAAGTATTTTCTTTGGAATTCACTGAAAATCAAAAGAAGTATGTAATCTGATTGTTAAAAATTTAGTTACTTCGCTTATAAAGCAAATCTTAAATCCAGTAAAATGAAGAAATACCCTTTTTTATCACATTTTGGATACTTTGAACAATTTGATCAATTTCAATATTTAATTTGTACTATTTTCCTTATTCATAGAATTTTCTGAAATAATTTGAATTGTTGTAGGAGCTTCGACACGACTAAAGAAATATTGGAAGATGGCAATTGTAGAACATAGATATAAGCCAAAGTATGCAAAAATGGCGAATGGATTATTTGTTAGGGCGACTAAGAAGAATCCAATTATTCCAATAATAAGGATGATCCATTTCATTTGTTTCATTATACTCGAAATTAATTAAGCAAATGCACCTATTTAAAATGCTACATTTTCAACATGATCTTTACTTTTATGTTCTTATTTTTCTTCAAATCTAAAGGCAAAAAATTTTTCTAAATTCTAATCTTATTATGCTTGAAAACGTATGGGAAAATTGTTATCGGATAAAGAGCAGAAAAAACAATTCAAGAAAATTGCCTCTCTTAATCCAGAAAAATATTATCCAACTAAAACTCTTGAAAAAAATGGTTTCCACAGATATCAGTGCTCAAAATGTGAAAAATTCTTTTGGAGCTACAAACCTTCAGATGTATGCGGTGAACCCACTTGTAATGCAGGGTTTCAAGTAGTAAAGAATAATCCCACTAAGAATCACCTTAGTTTCATTGGTGTATGGAAAAAAATAGTCGAAATTTTGGAACCTCGAGGATACAGACCTCTTAAGCGATATCCAGTGGTTGCAAGATGGAATCCCACTACTGAATTTACCATTGCATCCATTGCTGCCTTCCAACCTTATGTTATATCTGGAGAAATTCATCCTCCAGCTAAAAAACTCATTATCCCTCAGTTCTGTCTGCGATTTAGTGATATTGAAAATGTCGGTATCACCGGTTCTCATTGCACTGGTTTTGTGATGATCGGACAGCACATGTTTGTTGATGAAGACGAATGGGATCAAGCGCAAGCGTTCCAAGATATTTTCGATTTTCTGGTTGATGGGGTTGGTTTAGAGAAATCAGAATTCAAAATTCATGAAGACGCTTGGGCTGGAGGTGGAAATTATGGTTCTTGTCTTGAATTTTTTAGTAGGGGTGTTGAGTTATTCAATCAAGTATATATGCTCTATCAACAGACTCCCAATGGCTCAGAGCCGTTAAAATTAAAAGTTTTAGATATGGGTTTAGGCCAAGAACGCGTAGCTTGGTTTTCGCAGGCGAAACCAACGATATATGATGCCATTTTTCCATTAGTATTAGAACGTTTACAAGCAATTACTAAAGTAGAACCCGATCACCATCTTTTTAATCGCTTTTCACAATATTCTGCTTTTCTAAACAGTGATGAAGTGGAAGATTTAAATGATGCATGGCAAGTGGTTGCAGATAAGCTTGAAATGACTTCTGAGGAATTGCGTGCAAAAATACTACCGATGACTGCCCTTTATTCAATCGCTGAGCATAGTCGAGCTTTGCTTTTCGCAATTTCAGATGGAAAATTACCTTCAAATGTAGGAGGCGGTTATAACCTGAGGGTAATCTTCCGTCGTGCAATGGGATTTATCGATCAATTTAATTGGGAGATAGATCTCGGTGAAGTATGTGCTTGGCATGCAGAAGAGTTATATGAACTGTTTCCTGAAGTTAGTGAAAATTTAGATGAAGTAAAGAGAGTGCTCGATGTTGAAAAGCAAAAATTTTATGCTACAAAGAAAGAAGCAGATAAGATTGTGGCAAAGTTGTTGAAAAAATCAAAAATCACAGAAGAAAAACTATTGGAATTATATGATAGTAATGGAATTAATCCAGAAATAATTCAATCTGCCGCAAAACATAGAGGCATTAACATTGAAATTCCAGATGATTTTTATAAGAAAGTAATGGCCCTACACGAACGGAAGACCCAAATTCATACAACTCATAAAAGAATAGAAATTCCAATCGATGGTTTGCCTGCCACAAAACGCTTATACTATGATGATTATAAAATTTATGAAAATCAAGCTAAGGTGTTACAAATTACTCCAATTAATTATGAATTTGTCAATGAAAAATCCGAAAACGATGATGAATTCATAAGCAAAAATGCATGGACTGTAGTGGTCGATCAAACTTGTGCATATCCCACCTCGGGTGGACAGTTGCACGATAATGGATGGATTAACACGGTTCCTTTTGAGGATGTAATAACTGTAGGTCCCGTTATCGTTCATATACTAACTGAACCGCCCACCTTTAAAGAGGGAGATTCCGTTCAGATTAAAATTGATAAACACCGTCGCAATATACTTACCCATCATCACAGTGCTACTCATGTGGTCAATGCTGCTGCCAGAGTTGTTTTAGGCAATCATATTAACCAAGCAGGTGCAAAGAAAACTCTAGAAAAAGCCCATTTGGATATAACTCATTTTGAAAATATTTCAGATGAAGATCAGCAGAAAATTGAAGATAAAGCTAATGAAATTGTCCAGCAAGGAATTCCATTACAACATGGTTTTATCGAACGGAGTGAGGCAGAACAGAAATACGGGATGCGAGTTTATCAAGGTGGTGCAGTTCCAGGAAAAAAATTGCGCATTGTAGAAATTCCTAACGTAGATGTTGAAGCTTGTGGGGGAACACATGTAAATAACACTGCTGAGATTGGTAGAATAAAGATCATTAAATCCCAGAAAATCCAAGACGGTATTGTACGATTAACCTTTACTGCAGGGGAAACCACCAACAAACTTCTTGAGCGTTATAAAGAAATTAAAAAAGAATTAGCAGAGATATTAGAAACTTCTGAAGATAATCTGATTACTCGAGGCTTAGAATTAATAAAAAAGTGGAAATTGCTTCGAAAAGCAAAAAATACTGGAAATATTGATCCAAGTGCCTTGGAACTATCAGAATATTGTTCCTTATCTGATGATCCACTGAAAATCCTTAGTAAAGAATTAGAATGTCCATATGAAGATTTATTAATTCGGTTCAAAAAATTCAAGAACGAATACGAACAGATGAAAATCAATATAACTTTATTTGCTGAAGTCATGAGCGATGAAAATATTAAAAAATTGATTAATTCTGGGCAAAAAATTGGCAAATTTACCTTGATATCTGCATGGTATGAAGGAATTGACAATAATATGCTCAGCAATTTAGCTAAAAAAATATTAAAACAGAAGTCTGATGCCGTAGTGGTGATAGGTGGTCGAAATGCTCATGGTTGGAATCTAGTCGCGTTTAGAGATGTAAAATCGCTTGATGTGAACTTAAAAATAATTTTCGTCCCACTTATAAAGAAATTTCAAGGTAAGGGAGGAGGAAAACCCACTTCTATTCAAGGATTCTTTTCAAATCCTGATTTTTCCTTCGAAAAAATGGTATCAGAAGTAAAAAATCAACTTAAAAAATTTGAATAAAATCATTTTGACATGAATTCTTTTTTCCTTATTTTACCACTCGTTCTTCGTATTTTGATTCTCGATAACCTAGATCTATCAAAATCCCATAAGTCAAGGCTAATTGGAGGTTACTCAAGAAATGATTGCTGGTTGGGTTGTCTACAAATCGATTACCCACACGATTATTAACATGTAAACGATCTTTTTTCAATTGTTCAATAATATATCTAACGCTGGGATTCTCATTATAGTGTTTTTTTATTGCAATTACCAAATCTTGCATATAATTTGTCTGATCTTCTAAATATTCCTTCACTGCATTTTTTCCCTTAATTGCACCGTAATGACAAACACCTAAAATTTCTGGATTTAAATCTTGAATTTTTTTCAATGATTCCATGTAAAGATTATATTGAAAATTTGGGGGCATGGAAGTGGCTGCTGACATTAGCTCGCTTTCATGGTAGAATGTTCCAACAGCCTCACCACCAAATAAAAATTGGGGTGAAGTCGATGAATTGAAGAATATGGATGGAGATACATGATCTGGACAATGTCCAGGAGTAGGAACTAGTTTAATTTTTGCACCCATAGAAAAATCAATTGGAATCGTCAAGTCCACTTTTGGATTTTCTTCATCCAGTAATACATATGCATCATTAACAAATTCATCAGAAATTGGTTTCATTGTACCTACAAATTCATTAAACGTGCTTGTGGCTCCAACAACGTGGGATTCGGCATTTTGAAGTTTTTCCTTAGTGAATTTTGTAGTATATATCTTAAAATCGGGAACTTTTTTACTAACTTTTTTCCATAATTTACTAACCCCTCCAGCATGATCGAAATGATAATGTGTTAGGGTGATACCTCGTAAATGTTTTAAGGGTATTTTTAACTTTTTCAAAGCACGTAACACGGTGGGCACATTATCTGAGGTTCCAACATCCATGAGTAAAGCATTTTCGCCATCATAGTAGCAGAATGCAGTGGTTATGTGTGAAACATTGAATTGCATTGTATCCAACATATATAAATTTGGAGAAATTTCACCAGATGTCTTTACGATTACCATAATATTCTTTTTAATTATTCCATTATTGAAATAAATTTCTAATTATATTTTCATATATATCATGAAATTTTGTTTAAAATTTCGCACTTTTTTCGATGAAAAGGAATCATTCTTAATGCTTAACTTTTAAAAGCACAATTCGATCTAGTACTTAGCGAAAAATATGAACGAAAATTCCCGTAACCCTATTTGGGCCATTATTAATTGGGCAATTGTATCAAGTCAAGTTAGAAAAAGCACTACGATTTCACCTAGCCATGCGACTATTGATGAGGCAATCCAATTTCTCGAGCAAAAATACAGTGCTGATGAACTGATGTTATTTGAAGCCGAAGATTTAGAAAAAGAACTCATACAAACCATCATTAATCAGTTATACAAAAAGCACGGGAAAGAAATCAAGAAAAACTTGGCATACCGCGAGAAAGAACGTAAAATTAAAGCACAGCAAATGAAAAACACCAAATTTGATGTGAAAGTGGTCCCTTTTGGTAAAAATCTTGATGACTTAAAAGACATAGGTATAGATTTAGATCCCGAAACTTTGAATGAAATCTCTCAAAATATTATGGATCATTTGCTAAAAAGGAAGAAAAAGCATGATGATGATGACGAGGATGAAGATGATCCAGGATCATCATTTTACTTATAAAAATTTTTTTTCTAATTTTTCTAATTAATTTACGATATATCCATATCCAATTAATCGGAAACGATTTTTGATTCTACGGCTTATTGCAGTGATAGATCCTTCAACAGCGCACAGCGGTCTTTTTAATTTCAAAGTAACAACATTCTTCTTCCCAATCTTAGTAACAACTCCCGCGGATAATGATGTTCCAACAACAATCATTAAAAGTTCGTTATTCTTAATAGGCTGAACTTTTATTTCTTCTTCTGCTCCTAAAACGGTATCCAATAAATGAGTTTCGATTTGTACAGTCATTTTAACATCGGGAAGGGTGCCTACCGCGCCGACAACAGAGCCGATCAGTTGGTCAGTTCTAGTATTTGATGGATCTAGTAATGTTCCGAATGCAATCAAACCACCTGGTCGAGCCATTTCGAGGGGATGAGATCCCTCATAAATAGATGCCACTTTAGTAATTACAGGATGATATTTCCCTGTTTCGGGATCTTTTAATCCAGGTTTGATTTCAATATCATCACCTACATGAACCACACCAGAGACTATGCTTCCTCCAATAACACCTCCCTTTAAATCTTGAATGAGTGTTCCAGGTCGATTAACATCGAAAGATCTGGCTACATTGAATAAGAAATCTGATTCGTCATCAAGATCTGGTGAGGGGATATATTTTTCTATTGCTTCAATAACTTTGTCTACATTTGCGTCAAATATTGAAGATACTGGAATGATGGGAGCATTTTCTGCAATGGTTCCTTTTATAAAATCATTAATTTGGTGATAATGTTCAATAACTCGTTCTTTGCTAACCGAATCTATTTTATTTTGAACAATGATGATATTTTCTATTTTTGCAATTTCAAGGGCTGCTAGATGTTCTCTGGTTTGAGGTTGAGGGCAATCCTCGTTTGCTGCAATTAAAAGAATGGCACCGTCCATCAAAGATGCTCCTGAAAGCATTGTGGCCATCAATATTTCATGCCCTGGAGCATCGACAAAACTGATTCTACGGCGAAATTCTAAAGGGACTCCACATTCGGGACATCTTCCCTTTGGATCTTTTTTACTTTTTCGGGCTTTATTTGCTAATTCTTCTGTAAGAACTAAGTTGCATTGCGGGCATTCCATAATAACCGTTTCAGCATAGCCTAATTTGATGGTAATTCCCCGATTTTGTTCATCGCTATATCTTTCTGTCCAAGTTCCTGATAATGCCTTCACTAAGGTCGTTTTGCCATGATCTACATGACCAACTAATCCAACATTACATGAAGATTGAATAAAATCTTGATTTTCTGAGGATTTTATGGATGATAACTTAGATGATTTTGAGGTTGTTTTCTTACTGGTGGATTTTTTTGAGGATGATGTTTTTTTTGTTGTTTTCCTTGGAGATTTTTTTTTGGAAGTTGTTTTTTTCTGTTAAGTCTTTTTCGAAGTGGTCTTTTTTGCGGTGGATTTCTTCGCAGATGTCTTCTTAGTAGTAGATTTTTTCACAGAAGTCTTCTTCACGGGTTCTTTCGGAGTTATGCCTAAATCTTCCATTGACAAATCATCTTGATTCGCCACGGCTTTTTTTTTCTTCTTCGCCATCAATAATTCAAAGTAATCCCTAATTTATGAAATTTACGAGATTTTCGGCTTTTTGATCCTAAAGCAAAATAAAAAAATATAAGAGAGATTCTTTTTATGTAATTGTAGATAAATACGAAGCAACAAATTCGCTGAAGAATTATGTTCAATCCCGAAATTTCTAATAGCAGTAATAAATTTATCCATTCTATCCAAGAAGCAATTAAGAGTCGCCGATACGAATTAGCCTTAGAACGAACGAATAATTTTCTTTTATATGCGCTACAATCTGAATATGAAGATTTTTTAGCTTTTTGTTTGGAAGTTTATGATGCTCTATGTGATAAGAGTGCACAATCTGTAGAATTGACCATGAAGCATGTTCCAATACTTTTAGATCATAAAGAATTTTGGATTCGGCAAGAAATTCTTTTAATTCTACGAAAAATCTTCAGATATACAGATATTTCGAAATTTGATCAAATTATTGAGAAATGTGAATCAAAATTATTCGACGTAGATAAGAAAGTGCGTGAATCTGCAGTGATATTGTTAGCTGAAATTTTACAGAAATCCTTTGATTATTATCCCGATCTTTATTTGACATATTCTAAGATGTTTGAAGATCCTTCTTGGCGAGTTCGGGCGAAAGCTTTAGAAGGTATGTTGGAATTTATTAAATCTCCTTCTCAACTCCCTAAGAATTTTCTAAAAATCTTTCAGCAGAATTTCATAAAGCTTATTCGAGATCCAGATGAAGAAATTCGTGGTTTAACCACCGAGGTAGTTAAAGCTTTAGCACATCACCTAACCGGAGCCGATTTAGTGGATATGCTTCTGCTGCTATTAAATGATGGTGACTGGGAAATTCGAGAAAAAGGAATTTGGATTGTAGGTGAGATTGGTTCTTCTTTCTTTAATGATTTTATCCTTTTATTTCATCGTTTAATTGATATGTTTTCTGATTCCATCATGATGGTTCAAACTAAAACCATTGATGCTTTTGTTAAAGTTGGTAGGGTTCAAGGCCCTGCCCTTCTTAAATTTTTCCGTCAGTACATTGAAGAAAATAATCTTTCCCAAGATGTATTAGAAGGAATTACGGAATCTTCTATTTTTATAGTTGTTCAAAACATGAAAGAAATGCTACCTATATTATTTCATCAATTAGTAGATGCAGGGGTGAAATTTAGGAAATTTGTGAGTGATTGTCTGATTAAAATATATTCAGAGAAGAGTGATATTTTTGAAGAAGAACTTGCCCGAATGTATTTAAGTTTAGATCCCGAAAATTGGCGCCAACGAAAACAAATCATAAAGTTACTCGGCGATTTAACTTACATTCTCCGAATTAAATCAGTAGCAGTATGGTCGGCTATAAATCTACAGAATTATAAAAAAGAGGAAAAAGATTTAGATGTTTTGGATGAAATCGATGCTTCTCTCACCAAAATTCACACTTTGTTTGAAGATATTGACCAAGATATCCAAGAAATTGAAGCAGAGCGAAAAAATTTTTATCAAAGCTTGGAGATTTTTCATCAATTTGTACAAGACTTGCGCATAAACGCCGAAAAACTGATCAATCAAAATCAATTTCAAAAAGCAGAAGTCTATATGGAAGAAGAAAGTAATAAAATAGTCGAAAAATTAAATAAAATGGAAGAATTATTAAATAAGTCCGAATTCAAACGATTTTCTATGGAATCTATTCAAGAATTCAAAGAAATCAAGGAAGAAGTTTTAGAAAATATCTCTGATGTAAAATATATGATACTTAATATGATTTCAGAACGTAAGGATTCTTATCTAGATGAATTAAATAAAGAAATCTCAAAATTGAAAAAGCGTATTGAACAAATGAAGGCAACATATGAAGAAATTGAACAAATAGAAACTCAATTCCAAGATGATCCCTTATCTTTTGGGAATTCCGTATCCGAATTATTATTAGAAAAGATTTCACAGGTTCGGAAAGATTTATATACATTTGAATTTGAAATCGGGCAATTATGGGTTACCAATCTCGAATTTAAAGAAGCCTTGAAAGATATAACTATGTTTTGGGTTGATGTAAAAATCGAAATCCAACAATATCTTTCCACCGTAATTTATCGAATAAAAGATCTCGAAAAATCCATCAAAACACCGACACCCGAGCAAGATAAACTAAAGAAAAAGATAACATTTGACCTTTTGAATAGTAATCTACAAAAGATAGTTTTGCAAGCCGTCCAAAATATTCGTGACATGAAAATAAATTTTGACAAGCTTACTACCCCTATTTTTATAGAAATTAAAAAACGACGATTTAAAGAAGCGCGCAATATGGTCAAAATGACTTTTGACAATATTTCTAATACTGTAGAAGAATACAATAAGGAAATTGATAGTGTTTACCAAAAAATAGATACAATCGATCTTTCAGGAATAAATTCTGAAGAATTGCAGAATTATTTCATGAATTGGAATAAAACTAAATTAGAATTAATGAATCTTCTTGATGAATTTCAAGATTCTATTGAAGAAGAGATCTTTGCGGCAGAAATTAATGAATATTTAAGTTACATGAATCCACTTTCATTTCTTCAACTTGCTCGTGTTTATTCTATACCCATTGAAGAGTTGAAAAATTCGGTTTTTAAACTTCTGAAAAAGCATAAAATTATTGCTGAGATTCGTAATAATTCTCTGGTTCAACCCACCAAGGCACTGGGAGAAAATTTCCTTAAGCTGCATCGAAAGGTGGAAATTATCGGAAATAAGATTATTTTTGATCTAAGAATACATAATCCAACAAAATTCTTTCTAAACAATTTTAGTTTAATTTTCCTGCATCCATCTTTTCTCAAGATTCAACCTGGACAGAGTGATCCATTAGAATTAGTTATTCGAGAATTTGAACCCGAATCCGTCCGTATTTTACGTTGGACTTTCAAAATAGAAAAAGAAAGAGCAACAAAGTATGAATTGAAGAGGTGGCTGCTGAATATCAATTACCAAAATCCTTTCGGAAAATTATCTACTTTACAGAAAGAAATGGAAATTATTTTATAATTTTGGGGATTTTTTGCTGAATCGTTCTCATTTATATCAATATACTTATTAAATCATAAAAAATATTACACATAACACGTGGAGGTGAATTAAATTAGTTTTAAACGACAGCCCGTAATCTTTAAGAAAATACCCAATACAGGCTATCGATTGACCGAAAAAACACAACTACATGGATGATCTTGTAAACTTCCTGCCTTAGATCTCTCAAATTTGCTAAATCAAGTCGGTTTAAATGCAGACGCAGAAGATTGCGCCATCACCGCCATCTCTGAGACTCAAAGTCTTTTAACAAATCTGGATATTGTAACACCGATTCATGATGACCCTTATATCATGGGAAAAATTGCAGCTGTTAATGTAACCAATGATATCTATGCATTAAATGCACTTCATATATTAAATTACAGTTGTTTCTTGGGCTTACCTACTGATTTACCGCCCAAGTTTGCACAAGATATGTTGCGGGGAACTCGTGATTTGCTGAAGAGTCTTGGCTCCGATATTGCAGGAGGACATACCATTCAGAATCCTTGGCCATTATTAGGCGGCAGCGTTGATGCCATCGCACAAACCGAACATCTAATCCAGAAACGCGGCATAAAAACTGGAGATCACCTTATTTTAACCAAACCACTGGGAATTCATCCTGTAATGGCTGCTGACCGTGCACAAAAGGCAGATACTTCTTGGATGAAGGACTATGATACAAGTAAGATCGATCGTGCCATTTCAATAGCTACCAAAATAATGACTACATCAAATAAACCGATTCCTGAAATAATTCATTCTGGGCGGTTTTTTGAGGGAATTCACGCAATGACAGATATTACCGGTTTTGGCTTCAAAGGGCATTTAGAGGAGATGTTCTTGAATACCAATATGGGTGCACGTATTACTCAATTACCGGTGATTTCCTATGCATTACAGTTGGACGATCTATTTTGCTATGGTTTGGCAGAGGGTGAATCATCAGAAATCGCCGGACCGATGTTGATTGCGGTAGGTTTGGATGTCTGGGATGATTTCACCACAATGATGACTTCTTCAAATGTTTGGTGGATGGAAATAGGTGTGATCGAAGCGGGTTTAAATGGCGTGAAATTTGATGAAAAGATCATCTATCGAGAAATTGAAGATTACTAAGCTTTTTGGCGGCTATTTTGCTTAGAACTTAGTTCTTCAATGCAGTGATGGAGAAGAGTAAACTTTAAGTTTTCTCCTGAGCCTCCGTGGTAAACGGAATTCTTTTTTTTCCTTTCTTTCCTTTTCTCTATTCTTTATTTCTTTTTTCTTCATTATACAACGGTTTTGCATTCTAAGCAGTAACACCGTGCACAAACGGATTAGCAGTAAAGTTGTGGTATAATTATGCTGTAATCAGGTTCAAAATCTTACCGAATAAATGGTTCGGATGTAGAAATAGGATTTTTCGTTTCGCAGCGTCTTTTTTTTTACGAAGCTTCAACCACGCCTTAGAATTTTACTGGGTAGCCCTTCGTCCATCGAGGTTTTACCATTAAGCTTACCTCCGTCGCACAGAAAAAGAAAAACAAAAAAAAAATCAAAGATTCAAATCTGCCAGTTCTTTTCGAATTCGCTTCATCCGTTCGGGGGTTAGCGTATTCATTCGAAGAAATATAAACACACCTATAATCATAAATATCATCGGAAGCACGCTCATGTGGATACGAATTCCCCATTTTGCGGCAAGACTTTGCTCCACATCAGCTTGATTCACAAATCCGGTGAGTCCATGCACAATAGCAAAACTTAATGCTTGAACGGCATAACTCAGACGTCCAAAAAACGCACGAAATCCCATATAGATTCCATCATTACGTACTTTTGTTTCGACGACAATTTCGTCAATAACATCTGCCATAACGGGTGTTATTAACATCCAATAACCACCGAATCCCAGTCCAAAAATAGTTATAGTAATCGTGTATCCCCAATAACTGGTAGTAAATGTCATCCCTAGCAAACCTGCTATAATTACTAAAGCAGCTAATACTAAAGCTTTTTGATTACTACCAAGTTTAATGGCAATTTTACCCCACAGCGGCACTGAGATTAATGCACCAATGAGCATTCCTGCAAAAATTATGGTAGTATCACTTTTATCGCCAGGTAGAATGTAATCTCCCACATAATCTACACTGGCACTCATACTCATGGTGCAAGCTTGATATAGGAAATAGAACAAGATGAATGCGACGAAATTTCTGTGAGTAAAGGCTTCTTTAAGTTGCGAAAAAAATGATTCTTCTTTTTCGTTTTGCTTTTTGAGTTCTACAGCGGTCAAATAGCGAGTTATCATATCAGGATCTTCTTTCACACCAGGGAGCATTAGGAAAAAGAATATAATGCCAATCACAGTAAAAATTACGGCGTTTATTTGGTAGGATTCAACAAAATCATAATCCACTACAAATGTTGGTAGTAAATTACCCAAGGCAATACCAATCACACCGATTACGGTTGCAATAACTGCTGCTTTTGCCCTCTCTTTTTCATGACGGAATTTATCTGGAAAAAGTGATTGGTAGTTTAATTCCCAAATCGAAAAAAATAGATCATGCAAGCAAATGAAGAATACTAACCATAAGAATAATAGCCATTGGTTCACACCGGGATGAATAATAAAATCCTCTGGTACAATAAAAATCGGTAACAAGGTAAAGATCCAAATTCCTGCACCCGCAACAATCCAAGGAAATCTTCTGCCATATTTTTGAGCAAATCGGGTTGGACGAATCGTTAGATAACCGATGATAGGATCATTTATGGCATTCCATATGGAATAAATGATTATGGCCAACCCTACCAACCACCCGTTCAATCCTAAATTAGTTTCATAATATTTATAGATCAGCACACTAAACGCAGCAGAATAAAATTCCACCAAAAATTTCCCATTTCCATAAGAAAGCATGTTTAAAAAGGAATGTTTTTGTGCTCCAGTATTAAAAGATGTATCCATTTTCTCAGAATTTTTTTCAGATATTTCTTCAGAATTTTCACGAGATGAATTAACCATAATCATATTTTGTGAGAAAACTTAAAAATTGCTCTGAAATTAACATTCATTTTAATATGGAAGATTGCATTTGGAAGTAGAAAATCTCTTTTAATATCAAACATTCAATTCTTTGCAATGGCCGAGCATAAGCTTCTTAAGCGATTTATTCGTTATTACCGTCCTCATTTAAAACTATTTACATTAGATTTATTTTGTGCATTCCTTATCGCAGCACTGGATTTAATGTTTCCTTTATTCAGTGAACGATTTTTAGGTGATTTTATTATAAACAACAATATTCAAGCAATATGGGTATTTGGAGCGATTCTACTCGGATTATACCTTATTCGAACTGTTGCATTTTATGTTATGGCATATTGGGGCCATTTAGTGGGTGTAAATATTGAATTTGATATGCGAACCGATTTATTCAAGCATATACAAAATCTTGATGCGGAATATTTTGATAATACCAAAACAGGTCAAATTATGGCACGTTTGACTAATGATTTGAGAGAAATTACCGAATTGGCCCATCATGGTCCTGAAGATTTATTTATTTCGATTATAGAGATAATAGGAACATTTATCTTACTTTTTATGAGAAGTTGGCTATTAACGCTAATCATTTTTGTGTTTGTATCGGTTCTTATTTGGTTTACAGTGAGTATGCGAACTACAATGCTCAAAGCTTTTCGATCTACTCGCAATGAGCATGCAGAAATCAATTCCGTATTGGAGAATTCGATTTCAGGGATTAGATTATGTAAATCCTTTGCCAATGAACCTTATGAATTTGAGAAATTTGCCCAAAATAATAGCCGTTATCGAAAATCATATTATCGTGCATATAAAGTTATGGCAAAATATGCTTCAGGTAGCAATTTCCTGACTGATATTCTCAGCTTGGTTGCTTTGGTTGTTGGGGCATTTTTCGTTGTAAAGGGATTTCAAGGATTAACTCGAGAAGAGTTGGTAACGTATTTATTATTCACAAGTATTTTTGTAGCACCAATTCGGCGTTTAGTCCAATTTACACAGATATTTCAGTCAGGATTTGCTGGTTTTATGCGATTCGCCGAGGTGATGGAAATACAACCAAAGATTACCGATTCTCCTAATTCTAAACCCTTAAAAAATATTAAGGGAAAGATTCAATTTAAAAATGTTACTTTTAAATATAAAGATCAAACCCAACCTGTTCTGCACAATTTCAATCTAACCATTCCAGCGGGAAAAACCATTGCTCTTGTAGGACCATCCGGGGTAGGTAAAACTACCATCACTCACCTAATCCCTCGATTTTATGAAGTAGATCAAGGAGATATCTTTATAGATGACCACAATATCAAGGATCTCACGATTGATTCGCTTCGGAGTAATATTGGATTTGTGCAGCAAGATGTCATTGTTTTTTACGGTACAATTCAAGATAATATTATGTACGGCAAACCTGAAGCTACGGATGAGGAAATAATACAAGCTGCAAAAATGGCAAACATTCATGAATTCATCATATCCCTTCCGGAAGGTTATGACTCAATGGTAGGAGAACGTGGCGTAAAGCTTTCGGGTGGGCAGAAGCAAAGACTTGCTATAGCCCGAGTTTTTCTCAGAAATCCACCAATTCTTATATTAGATGAAGCAACTAGTTCTTTGGATACGGTAACAGAGCTATTGATTCAAGAAGCTATTTTAAAATTGGCTAAAGGTCGAACAACCATCATTGTAGCACATCGTTTAAGCACAATAAAGAAAGCGGATGAAATTTTAGTACTAACTGATGAGGGGATCTCCGAACACGGTACTCATGAAGAATTATTAACGAAAAATGGATTGTATACGAATTTGTACAATGCTCAATTTGAGGGTTATCTTCCAGATTTTATCGAAAGTTAAATTCATTCTCTTACTTTTCACTTTTTCATTTGTTCTTTGTCTTTTGAATTAAAAAGTTTCTAATATTTTATATTAAGGTTATTTATTTAGGTAATTGAAAGCTTTATTAAAATGATTTTAACAATAATTTCGAATCAATTTGAATGAGTGGTGAAAATAAAGCTTGGATAAAATAGATATGAAATTACTGGCAGCCATGGAAGAAAACGCGCGGATATCCCTTAAAAATTTAGCCCGAGATCTTAATGTTAAAACCTCAACTATTTATCATCGCTTGCATAAACTCCGTGAATCGAATATTTTGGAACGATACACTATCGTAATTAACCCCCATGAAATAGGGCTGACTACCCATAAATTGTTAGCCATTCGATTAAAAAAGATGGTGATCGGAAAATTGGATTCCATGTTTTTAGAAAGTTTCGCCAAGTATATTAGTGAGCAGTATGATGAAGTTTTGTTTATCAGTGTGGGTGATGATGATCAGATTCATTGTATTGCTACATTTCGGGATGAGGAACATGCAGCCGATTTTCTGGAAGAATTCCAAAAAAATCCTTATATTGATACGATCATTACGATCGGACTAACTAATATCTTTAAGGGGCAAAAATTGTTCCAGTTTATTGAAAGTTTATTAAAACCAGAGGAACAAGGTGAATATTTTGACGATGATGAAGAAGATGAAGTGAATTTGGATGATGAAGAGCAAGACGAGAATTTAAGTGAAGTTTTCTTCTAGATTAGAGAAAATAAACAATTCTTGATATGATTTTTCTGACCTTCAGCTAATTCACAAAAAGCAGTATACTCCTTATGATTTCGCTGTTCATGATAAAATGATAACAAAATTAATAACATGTTTTTGGTGATGTTTAACATTAATGGGATATTTTCCTTTTCTTGCTTTAATTCATGCATGATGGAAATAATTTCTTTTGCGAAAAATTCATCCAAATCATTATTTTTCTGAATAACTTGCTCATCAAATTTCTCGAGCAATTCCACATAATATTCTTTTTCATCTTGAAAGCGCATAGGATTCATATAACCAACAAAGTAAAGTTCGATAGAAGAATAATAAACATCGGGATTATAGTGATATGATCGGGATCTTGGGAAATTTCTGTTATATATAAAAGAAGAAGGTATTATTTGATACTATATGAAAGAAGAAAGTATTATTTGATACTATATGAAAGAAGAAAGTATTATTTGATACTATATGAGAGAAGAAAGTATTATTTGATACTATATGAAAGAAGAGGATAAATATGAAAGAAGAAAATGTCATCATCAAACCATGGAATTCTAACTCTTTCAAAATTGCACTGGTTTATCCCAATCATTATTCTGCTATGGCAGGGTTAACGGTGCAAACTCTCTATTCGTTATGGAATTCTCATGAACGGGTGATTTGCGAACGCTTTTTTCTTCCAGATAATCCTTCGCCCCTTCCATCAGGAGGGCGTTTTAAACCGATTCTTTCTCTTGAAAATCATATTCCCCTTAATCAATTTGATCTTATTGCTTTTACTTTTTCCTATGAGTTAGATTATCCTCATTTACTCTGGTTTTTGGAAAATGCCCACATACCCTTTTATCGAAATCAGCGAAATATCACTCCAAACGGCACAAATGATATTGATTTTCCCGTAATCATTGCGGGAGGTGCAACCATTCGTTCTAATCCTTTACCATTGTTATCTTTTTTGGATGCCGTATTTATAGGAGAAATTGAGCCAATTAATTCTCAATTTATTACCACCTGGTTTGAAGCGTCAGAAAATTCAGATTATGTTTCTTTTTCGGCAATTAAATCTGCATTTTTGAATTTGCTTGCCAAAATACCTGGATTTTGGTGTCCTCAATCCGATTCCGTTAGCATCAGAGATTTACCTGGGAAGCTCTTTATTTCCCATGTGATTGCCAAAAATTTAGACGAAATTCCTCACCCATTAGCTCAGATTAAACCTATTTTAAATAATCAGCAGCAAAAAAAGGGTGAAAAGGAAGGAGAAGGGCTTTCCTCGAACATTGCCTTTACTGATGCATTGTTTGTTGAGATAGCTAGAGGATGCCCCCATATATGTCGATTTTGCATGACAGGAAACCAAGTTAAACCATATCGGTTCCGAAGTCTTGAAAATATTCAAAAAATTATTTTAAAAGGCAGTAGCTTAACAAATATCTCTCGGATTGCCCTTATTGGCTCTTCGGTTACCGATCATTCCGATTTTAAAGAAATAGCCGAATTTATAATAAGTCACGGCTGGGGGCTTAACGTTCCATCTATCCGCATTGATAAATTAACTCCCGAAATGGCTCATCTTCTGCAAAAAGGCGGGATGAAAACCGTTACCATTGCTCCAGAAACGGGTTCAGATTCTCTACGAAAAAGGTTGAATAAGCATCTAACTAATATTGAAATTATCCAAGGGGCACGTTTGCTACGCAAATTAAATATAACTGCTCTAAAAATATATGTAATTTTTGGATTTCCATTTGAACAAGATGATGATATCGACCAACTCATTATCTTGCTAAATCAATTGTGTGAATTGGGTTTTGGTAAAAGAAATATAAGAGTTAGCTTGAACCCATTTATACCTAAAGCTCATACTCCCTTTGAGACTGCAGTTGATGCTTATCTTGATCCTCAAATGCCACAGTTAAAACAAAAAATCAAATTTATTAAGAGGGCTTTGCAGAAAAATTCAAAAATTCAACTTAGTTTTATGAGTCTCTACGAAGCCTATCTTCAAACAGTGTTGGCTTTGGGTGATGAGAGGTTTGCTCGATTAATCGAAGAATGGTATAGAGAGAGTTTAAAACCGAAAGATTGGTATAAATATTGTCTTGATGATTCACACATTTGGCGGCAGGAGATCTCTTCCTATTTCCAAGAAATAAAATCTCTTCCGTTTGGGGAACGGCCTTGGAATTGTATTATTCACCATGTATCACCAAAATGGTTACAAAAACAATGGAACAAATCTCGACGATAAGCTAATGGAATAAATCTCGACGATAAGCTAATGGAATAAATCTCGACGATAAGCTAACGGTCTGGTTTTTAATGGGCAGGTATCTTTATTTGAGCAACAAATAGGAATATATGACCATACTTGAAAATCATTTAAAGGGACTAAAATATATTGCAAAGATTGAGTTAATGGACATTGACGCGCTAATTCTCGAACTGGTCCATCGCATAACATTTCTTTATGTGCTTCTTTATTTGAAAATATGCATAATCCATCAGTAGGTTTAAAACCAAATAAGAACTGTTCATGCGGGATGACAAGTGAGAGTTGGTCTTTGCTAATTACTTTCCGTTCATATAGAATTTCAACATAGGCTGAATTAAATGAGAACATGATGGCTTTATACATATCATTGAGCCGATCTTCCTCTGTAATGGGGAGTACTTCTACAAAATCTTGCTCAATTGCCTCATCAATCATCCTTTCAAGACTTTGAGGAATTATTTCATTCCCATTCAGACTCATATTCAGATTTAACTCCATTTCCACGATTCTTCAGCCCGTAATTTTTGCAATCTTTCAAATTTTTTTCAATTAATACGATCCAATATGAACAAAAAGACCATCTAAGATTTAAAGGTTATTTTTCAAGAATTTTTGTCGAATTGGTGAAAAAATTTCCAACTTTTTGCTTAAATAAATTGGATGTAATAATATAAAAACCTTAATTCATGCAAAATTTTTATTCTTACGCTCTTATTTAAAAACGAGTAGAACTCATATTTAAATCTTTTTCATATGTTCTCAAAAGAAAAAGAGATAAAGAAATATAATTCATAGTTCCATAAGATCATGTGGATTATCATTCCAGTGGAATCAATGATTATTCGGATCTAAACATTCGAGAAAAAGAAGCATTGATACAATTGACTTCTATTATTGGGACTCCAATTCCCCGGTGTGAACGATTTTCATATCAGCATTTTGGTGTAAAAATAATTGCTGGGCATGTGGTTGCCTTAGAACTCCAAAATATGAAATTAAATGTGATTCCACGGGAAATTGAAGCATTTACCTATTTAATTCACCTTGATCTTGGAAATAATCTGCTTTCATCCCTATCTCATGGAATACTACAAATCCCCACTCTGCGACACTTGAATATTTCAAAAAATAGCTTTCATCAAATAGATTCATCTCTTCTTCAGCTAAATCAACTGGAAGTACTGAAAATAGGAGGAAATCCACTAAAAAAAGTGCCTGAATTTATCCAGAAATTTGTAAAATTAAAAAGCATAGCTATTAATGAACTACAATTGAATAAATTACCTTCATGGCTTTTTAACATGACTTCCTTAACCAGATTAATCGCGTATAGCAACAATATAACTAATATTCCCAACCATATCGAAAATTTAAGACAATTGGAACATTTTACTTTTGGAAATAATAAAATCCAAGAAATTCCAGAAACTATCGAAAATCTCACTAAATTGAGGGAATTTTCTGCATTTAAAAACAAATTAGAACAATTACCCGAATCATTTGTTAAACTAATCCACCTCAAGGAATGTAATCTTATTTCCAACAAATTACAGTTACTTCCTGAACAAATGGGAAACCTTGAAAACTTGGAATATCTCACCCTTTCCGATAACCAACTGACAATTCTTCCTGATTCGTTACGTCAATTGAATAATTTAAGAACATTTTGGGTGAATAATAATCCAATTTCTTTCGATACAGAATGGATCAATTGGTTTAAAAATTTACAAACCCGAGGTTGCAAGGTAAAATACTGAGATAAATACAGATAATGATTAGTTATGCCGCTTCTTTCACCCCATTCTCTGAAAAAAATCTTCAATTCATATCGATTCACCCCAGATCAACAATTGGGACAAAGCTACTTGGTGAATGCTACAATATGTAGACATGCCGTTGAAGCTTTATCTCTAAATCCGCAAGAAGATACTGTTTTAGAAATCGGACCGGGATTTGGAGCTATTACCGAGTATTATTGGTCAAAAGCGAAATATATCTTTCTCATTGACACTTTTTCTCCTTCTATTTCATATCTTAACACTTATTTTTCGTCTAAAACATCCGTATTCTGCCACGATCTTAGAAATATTAAATTTTTACATAATATTCCGAAAAAAGCCCATATTAATCTGGTTCATGCTGATATATTAGCAATTCCATTTCCCAAAGTAGGTTCTCTCAAAATTGTTTCAAATATCCCATTTTCCATATCAATTCCTCTCTTTTTAAAATTTCTTTTTGAAGGTCCATGTATATCATATATTCTAATTCTGCAAAAGGAATTTTTTAAACATCTTGTCGCCCAACCCGGTGAATCTCATTATACTTTCATTTCTGCTCTCAGTTCACTTTATTTTCAAATTTATTTAATCGAAACTATCCCTAAAAAAGCATATTTTCCCTATTCGAATGTACCTACAGTTTTAATCAAATTGATACCTACTGAAAGATTTCAATCCGAATCACCCTATTTTGCACAACGTATGCAGTTTAGTCAATTTATTCAAGTTTTATTGAATTTTAATTGGAAAAACAAGCGATTAAGCAATTTATGTCGTTCACTCCCTTCAAATGATATCCAATTTAACCAAATGTTTCCTAATTTTGTACAAGCATGTAATGAAAGCCCCTTTATCAATACTTTTGTAAAAGATATCAATCCTGCCGAGTTATTCCACTTGATGCAGAATTCACTCAATTTAGCAAATTAAGAAATAATTTTTTATATACACTTTACTGTTTTCACAAAATATTTTTTAATTCATTCACCTACCCTTCTATCATGAATGAGGATAAAGATTACAAAGATGATATCTGGTATAAGGGATTATCTGCTTTTTCTCCGCAGGATATACCTCCGGATGATTTACTATTACATCACTCTAAACCAGTATTATTGCCAGAAACTACTCGTGATTCTATAGTTATTTGTTTACACGGTTGGACGGCAAGCCCATATGAAGCACTTCCAATTGCGCGTGCTGTTCATGAGATTGGATTTGCTGTATCTGTTCCTTTATTACCTGGGCATGGAATTCGTGATGAGTCGAAAGCGAAACAAATTATTTCTCAGGTAAAATACACTGATTGGGTTAATGCTGTAAGAAATGAAATCGAGCAAGCTCGAAAAGCGTATAGGCATGTATTTATCTACGGGCAATCTATGGGGGGTGCTTTGGCTCTTTTAATGGCTGAAAAAAATTTACTAGAGGCATGTGCAGTTACTGCTCCCGCAATCAAATTAACCTGGCAAAGTCGGTTGGTTACCACCTTACTTGGAAGGATTAATATATATGATGAAAAAGAAGAAGATACACCCTTTTTTAATGAGTGTTATTCTTTTCGTTCTCTCCGTTCTGCCCGAGAACTGCGGTGTTTGGGTGATTTAGTTCGTAAAAATTTATCCAAAGTTCGCTGTCCCGTATTGGAATGCCATTCTCACTTAGATGATACCATTCTTCCACCTATTGCTCATTTAATTGAAAAAAAAGTATCCGGTCCGGTTGAAATACGCTGGTTTGATCGTTCTGGCCACACTATGCCTTTAGATGTGGAAGGTCCTGCTGTTGTTGGTGCAATTAGGGATTTCTTTGTTAATATTAATGAGAAAAAATTACAATAGGAGTTCTACTAATAATCCCAATCCATGCATTATCCATCCTATAATGAGAGCAATACCTATCTCCAAAAATAGAATTTGTAATGCAAACTTCCAGCCCGTTTCTTTTTTAATAGTAATTATAGTGGCTAAACAGGGAATATAGAGCATGGTGACCATGGTGAATGTGAGCATTTGCAAAGGTGTCATATACTGAATCATTGTTAACCCTTGAGAGGCGACAAAAAGTTCCAGCAAAACTAAATTCAACTCTTTCCGTAACACTCCGTAAAATAAGTAAACTCCTACTCCTATTGGCAATCCGAGGATGTATACAGTAATTGGAGATAGAATGGTGTTAATAGGATCTGTAAGATTAAATTCCATCAAGATTTGCAGTAGAATTCCTAAAACTACAATTAATGGTAGCGCCATAACCACAAATTCTTTACTACGGGCCCAGGTTTGCTTTGCAATGACTTGGATGTTTGGTCGGCGGAATTCATGCAATTCAATTATCAATTCGGATTCCATGACTTTGGATTTATCCAACTTGGTCAGTATTCTTCCTACCAAGATAATAATTCCAAAATTAATGATATATAAAATAACTGCCCAGGTGAAACCCATATTTTTGGCAACTAAGCCTAACACAATCGTGGTTACCGCGGAACATGGAATCATGGATGAAATGAGAATTGCCCGCTTTTTTTCCTTTTCTGTTTCCATTATCATCGCAGCACTGACTGCGGGAACATTGCAACCAAATCCAATTAAAATTGGAATGATAGTTTTCCCATGAACTCCTATATGGTGCATAAATCGATCCATCAAATATGCTGCTCTGGGAAGATATCCTGTATCTTGAAGAATTTCAATGATAAAGAAAAATGAAATAACATATGGGAGAACACCACCGATTCCAGCAAATAATCCTCCAACTACACTTACCCATATAATCTTATATACCCAAGAAGTTGGATCCATCAAAACTTCAACTTCTGTGGTCCATGTGTTATATAAACCATCCATTAATCCACTTACCCAATCTCCAAAGCGAAAAATTGTAAAATAAATGCCCAACATCAGCCCGAAAAATATAATATAGCCACTAACATTTCCTAAAGTAATGTGATCTAAATAATGTGCCCAGGTTTGTTTTCTAGTTCGTGATTTTAGAATTAAAGTCTGATTTACAATTTGAGTTGAGATTTGATAGAGTTCAGCATTTAGAATAGTGTCAATTTGTTCTCCATGCATTTCTTCTAGATTTTTACGTAATTCCGCTACATAATATAGAAGTTGATCAATTTCCTTATTATTATTGGGATTACTCTCTCGAAGTTTTCTTATCGATTCTTCATCTTGTTCTATTAATTTAAAAGCTAAAAATCGAACAGGATAATTAGCCGTCTCAACGTTTGTGGAGATTTTTGTAATGATTTTTTCTAAAACGATTTCGACTTCTTTCCCAAGTTTAAGTTTATAGCCGGATTTAAGTTTTGTATCCCAAAGTAAATGAGCGTTTTCTGAGAAAATATGAGAAGTATGAAGATTCCAGTCTCTGGATTTTCGATGAATGGGATGTTGTGAAAATGAATTGTGTTGAGATCTAGGATGCTCTTTATGATGTCTTCTATGATGCGTTCTATATTTTTTAGGCCAAAATATCTTGTTTTTTCCCTTTTGCTTATTAATTTTGCTTGAATTTTTAATTTGTGGCTCTAGTTGATTATCATTTTTTCCTTGTAGATTAGAAGCGGTAGAAATTGGAGATTTTTGCTGTTTTTCTTCTTCAATTTCAATTATTTGTTCTAATAGTTCGTGAACTCCGAGATTATGGACGGCAATAGTGGGAATAACTGGATAATTTAAGATTTGACTGAACTTTGCCACGTCAATTTGATATCCTCGTTCTTCCAGCAAGTCAATTTGGTTAAGCGCTAAAATCATCGGAACTTCTAGCATGGTTAATTGGAGAGTAAAGAAGAGATTTCGCTCTAAATGAGTAGCATCAATGACATTAATGATATAATCTGGGTGTTCGTTAAGGATATAATCACGGCTAACAATTTCTTCCAATGAATATGTGGATAATGAATAAATTCCCGGTAAGTCTATTATTTCAAAGATGTAATCGTGAAATTGTGCCGTTCCTTCGGCTTTGGCAACTGTTTTGCCAGGCCAATTTCCAATGGTTTGACTTAATCCTGTGAGATTATTGAAAATCACACTTTTTCCAACATTTGGTTGCCCTGCGAGGGCAATGCGAATTTTTTTTATTTTTTGGTGTGCAGTGTGCATGAAAGTCATCAGGTTATATATTATATTTGGAGATTTTTGCTGAAAAAAGAAAAAACGTAGTTTGATAAACAACGTAATACATTGCGGGGGTAAGGCGAAAACCATTTGATCTGCCGAAAATGTTAATTATTTGAAATTTCCAATGATATATTGATATTATTACCAAGATTATGTAAGATATCTTTCTACCATAATTTTATTGGCGATCCCTCGACCTAAAGCTAATCGAGTCCCTCTGACTTCTATCTGTACAGGCCCATGAAAAGGAGCTTCAGATAATTTAGTAATTTTTATCCCAGGGGTTATTCCTAATCCTGTCAATCGACGGTTGGCCTTCATTCCAGCATTTATAAATTTAACAATTCCAACGGTATTTAGTGGTAGGTTTGCCAATGACATGATTTTAGGTGTTTTAGCAGTAACTTTTGAATTGGGGTCGAGCATTTAAGATCACAAAGGAAATTTGTTAGGTGTGTCTAAATTCTTCTAATATTAACTAATGAAATCTCTCTTAAAAAATTTTGTTCTTCCAAAAGAAAAGACTTTTTTACTTCCTAAAAGCCCATTTAATGAATTCTGAACAAAAAGCGAAATATAGAAATCTTTTAAGATTATGGGGGTGGGAGATTGAATTATGAATAATTATTCATAACTCAAGTATTTTGCGTTATGTTATTTCGATTTTTTAGCCAAATTTTCCAATTTTACTTGATATTTTCTTTGATTTTGGACACGTTCGGGTGAACTTGGTTCTCTTCGCAGCATTCGATAAAAATAATAACCTAAAACCTGAATTCCAGCAACAATAAATCCTATGATACAAATTAAATATGCTTGGTTGGAAGTTAACCACCCCAATAATGGGTTTCCCATGTGAAACGGCCATAATGGATTCATTTCGGGATAAAGTGCTGCATCCAAGAAAATATGGGTGCTGGTCATGCATACCGAAATAATTATTTTACCCATCAAATTACTTTCCTGCTTCAGATCTATCTTTTCTAACCAAGGATTATAAATTGGTTGGAGTAATTGCATAAAAATTGCCACGGCCATTCCTAAAAGAGTAGCTATCAGAAAATTATGCAGTATTCCGTGATAAGGGGCATTAATGTTAAATATAAATATATAAGTAGCTCTTACATCAACAATTACAGATGCCAATAACGCAGAAGGGAGATCAATGCGGTTTTTTTTCCAATCTAAAAAACCAAATGGAAGGGCATGCCCAAAATGAAATGGTGTAAACGGCATGTACTAATATAAAATAAAATGGATATAAAAAATTCATGTTATTTCGATTTTTGAGAAGATTTGGTAAAAATGTCTAAAGAAGTATTTTGAAAGCTATTCTCAA